>Ga0222427_100101_pt1 | contig 225350 bp, 203 predicted proteins | sample 2B20Ametagenome_FD_182890 | JGI IMG/M metagenome (GOLD analysis project Ga0222427, IMG submission 182890) | Enriched microbial communities from leaf-cutter ant dump, University of Wisconsin, Madison, United States - 2B20A (version 2) | ecosystem: Environmental > Terrestrial > Nest > Insects...
AGCAGAACGCGGCGCTGGTGGAAGAGGCGGCCGCGGCGGCGGGTTCGCTGCAGGAGCAGGCGCAGCGGCTGTCCGAGGCGGTGTCGGTGTTCAAGATCAACGCGGGCGAAGTCATCGAAGTGCCGGCCCAGCAGCTGACGGGCAATTACGCGGCGCCGCTGGTGGCCCAATCATAAGCAGACCCGCTGACTCCCTCTCATTGCGCCGGGCCTTCCGGCGCTTTTTTATAGGTAACGGGAATTGCGCCAGGTCGCCAGGTGTCTGACTCCCGCAGGGTGTCAGACACCGAAGTGTGCAAAGGCTCTCAACAGCACGGTGTCTGGCACCTGCGGAGCCAGACACCTGGCAACTCTGGCCCGCTATTGCCCCGCCAGGCCGCCAATCACGTCGCTGATCGTCTGCAGGCCGTCGCGCAGCAGGCGTTCCAGGAACGGCGCCGCGTGCGGCAGTACCACCGCCAGCAGCAGCAGCCCGGTGATCAGGCTGACCGGAAAGCCCACCGCGAACACCGACAATTGCGGTGCCGCGCGGTTCAGGATGCCCATCGCCAGGTTGATGGTCAGCAGGGCGCAGATCAGCGGCAGCGCCAGCAGCAGCCCCGACACGAAGATGGTCTGCCCCCACTGGACCAGAATGCCCCAGCCGTTGCGGTCCAGCGTCAGTTCCGCCAGCGGCAGGACGTCGAACGAGCGCACCAGCGCCGCCAGCACCAGCAGATGGCCGTCCAGCGCCAGAAACACCAGCATCGCCACGATATTGAACAGGCGCGACAGCACTGCCGTATTGGCGCCGGTGGCGGGGTCGAAGAACGAAGCGAACGACAGCCCCATCTGCAGGCCCACGAATTCGCCGGCGGTCTGCACCGCGGCGAAGACGATGCGCATGGTGAACCCGATGGCGGTGCCGATCAGCACTTGCTGGCCCAGCAGCCACAGGCCCGCATACGAGCCGGGCGGAATGGCGGGCGGCGGCCCCAGGCCGGGCGCCACCGCCATGGTCAGCACGAAAGCCAGGCCCACCTTGACGCGGATCGGGATGGTGGATTCCGAGAACAGCGGCGCGCTGCCCACCAGCGCCAGCATGCGTACGAACGGCCACAGGAACTGTAGCAGCCAGGCGTCGAGCTGTTGCTGGGTGAAGGTGATCATGGCAAGCCGGAATGGGGCGGGCGGGATGCGCGCGGCCCGCTTACGAAACCAGCAGCGGGATCTGGCTGATCAACTGGCGGATGTAGTCGGTCATCAGGCTGAGCAGCCAGGGGCCCAGCAGCACCAGAACACCGCACATGGCCAGCAGCTTGGGAATGAACGACAGCGTCATTTCGTTGATCTGGGTGGCGGCCTGAAACACGGCAATGACCAGGCCCACCGCCAGCGTCACCAGCAGCAGCGGCCCAGCCATCGCCAGCGCGATCTTCATCGCCTGGTAGGTCATCGACATGACGGTTTCAGCGGTCACGGCGGCGCCCCGTCATTGGTAGAAGCTGCCCGCCAGCGAACCCAGCAGCAGATTCCAGCCATCGGCCAGCACGAACAGCATCAGCTTGAAGGGCAGGGCCACGGTTACCGGCGGCACCATCATCATGCCCAGCGCCATCAGTACGCTGGCCACCACCAGGTCGATGATCAGGAAGGGAATGAAAATCGTGAAGCCGATCTGGAAGGCGGTTTTCAGTTCGCTGGTAATGAAGGCCGGCACCAGGATCTTCATCGGCACCTGAGATGGATCTTCCAGCGCTGGCTGGTTCGACAGGTTGGCGAACAGCGTCAGGTCGTTCTCGCGCGTCTGGTGCAGCATGAAGGTGTGCAGCGGCGCGGCGGCGCGCTCGACCGCGGTTTCGAAGGGAATCGAGCCTTCGGACAACGGTTGGTAGGCTTCGCTGTAGATGCGGTCGAATACCGGCGACATGGTGTAGAAGGTCAGGAACAGCGCCAGCCCGATCAGCACGTGGTTGGGCGGCGACATGCCGCTGCCCAGCGCGCTGCGCAGCAGCCCCAGCACGATGATGATGCGCGTGAAGCCCGTCATCATCAGCAGCGCCGCCGGCAGGAAAGACAGCGAGGTCATCAGCAGCAGCGTCTGCATGCTGAGCGAGTAGGTTTGCGCGCCGCCCGGGCCGGGAGTGGCGGTCAGGGCCGGCAGGGTGGCCTGGGCCACCACGCCGGCGGGGAACAGCGCCAGCCCCGCCAGCGCGGCGGCGGCCAGGGCCAGCGGCACGCGGCGGCGTGGGCGGCAAGGAGTCATGCTCTGGGGCATCATGAAAGCCGGGACGGGATCAGCCGCGGCGCTTGAGCGCCTGCGACAGCTTGCCGGCAAAAGCGCCGAGCTCGGACGGCGCCGGCGGCACGGCGCCCGCCGGCAGGGTGTGCAGGGGCGTGATCTGGGTGGGCGTGACGCCCACCACCAGCCAGGTGTCTTCGATCTGCACCACGGCCACGCTCTGGCGCGGGCTGAGCTGCAGGCTGGCCACTTGCCGCAGCGGCCCCGTGCCGGCGCGGCCGCCCAGCCCGGCGCGGCGCGCCAGCCAGGCCGAGGCCAGGATGGCCGCCAGCACCAGCAGCAGGCCGATCACCACGCGCAACACCCCCGATTCCGTCATGGCGTTCAGCGGCGGTTGTTCAGGCGGTTGATGCGTTCCGACGGCGTGATGATGTCGGTGAGGCGGATACCGTACTTCTCTTCCACAACCACCACTTCGCCCTGGGCGATCAGGTAGCCGTTGACGAAGATGTCCATGGGCTCGCCGGCCAGGCCGTCGAGCTCGACCACCGAGCCCTGCCCGAGCTGCAGCAGGTTCTTGATGGTCAGGCGGGTGCGGCCCAGTTCCACGGTCAACTGCACCGGCACGTCCATGATCAGGTCGATGTCGTTGCCGTTGCTGCCTGCGGTGTCGGCCAGCGGCTTGAAGACCGAGCCGCCGGCGGGGCGGGGCGCGGCGGCGGCGGCGGACGTCGCCGCGGGGGCCGCCGGGGCGGTAGAGGCTTGCTCGGCCATGGCGCCGGCCCAGTCGTCCTGCGGCTTCAGGCCGTCGGCCTGGGTAGGGGGCTGGGCCGCCGCGGATTGCTCGGCAAGCGCGTCGGCCCAGTCGTCGGCCGGGGCGGCCGACGAACCGGAACCGGTCTGGCCGGGCTCGTTCGTGTCAGTCATGGTCGGGGGCCTCGTGTGTATCGCTTTCGTAGGTAAACAGGTTCTGCACGCGCAGGGCGTACTGGCCGTTGAAGACGCCGTAGCTGCATTCCATCAGCGGCACGCCGTTGACGCTGGCGATGACCGTCTCGGGCACTTCGATCGGCAGCACGTCGCCGGCCTTCAGGCGCACCAGGTCGCGGATGGTGGAAGGAATCGTGGCGAATTCGGCGCTCAGGTCGACGTCGGCGCTGCGCACCTGGCGCGACAGTTGGTGGGTCCAGCGCTGGTCGACTTCTTCCAGCGTGGCCTCTTGCAGCGGGCGGGTCAGCAGGTCGCGCACCGGCTCGATCATCGAGTAGGGCAGGCAGATATTCAAGTCGCCGCCGGTGGCACCGAATTCGATATGGAACGACGACACCACCACGACTTCGTTGTTGCCGGTGATGCTGGCGAACTTGGTGTGCATCTCGGAACGCACGTACTCGAATTCGATCGGGTACACCGCGTCCCACGACTTGCCGTAGCTTTCCAGGGTCAGGTTCAGCAGGCGGCGGATGATGCGCTGTTCGGTGGTGGTGAAATCGCGGCCTTCTACGCGCGTGTGGTAGCGGCCGTCGCCGCCGAACAGGCTGTCGATCACCAGGAACACCAGGCTGGGGTCGTAGGTGAACAGCGCCGTACCCCGCAGCGGCTTCATCTGGATCATGTTCAGATTGCTGGGCACCGGCAGATTGCGTTCGAAGTCGGCGTATTTCAGTATCTTGATCGAGCCGACCGTGATGTCGGCATTGCGCCGCATGAAGTTCAGCAGCAGGTGGCGCAGGTGGCGGGCGAATCGCTCGTTGATGAGTTCGAGCGTCTGCATGCGCCGCCGCACTACGCGGTCGGGCGAACTCAGGTCGTAGGCGCGCGCGCCGCGCGCATCGGCCTCGCCGCCGGATTTGCTGTCGCTCTCGCCGGTAACGCCGGCCAGCAGCGCATCGACTTCATCCTGCGAAAGAAACGCCTCGTAGGCCATGCTTACTGCACCACGAAGGCCGTGAACAGGGCCGCGCTGACATACTGGCCATCGGGCAGCGGAGAAAACGGCTGGTTGACGGCGGCGACGATCGCGCGCGCCATGTCGGCCTTGCCTTGCGGGGACTGAGCGGCCGCGGGCGATTGCGCCGACAGCACCATCAGGATGCGGCTGCGCACTTCGGGCATGTATTTCTCGATGCGCGCGCGGGTCTGCTCATCGCCTGCGCGCAGGGTGATGCCCACGTGCAGGATGCGCTCGCTGTCGGCGCTTTGCAGCGTGACGGTGAAGGCTTCCAGGGGGATGAAGATGGGCGCCGGCACGGCCGCCGGGGTGGCCGGCGGCTCGACGAACACGGCCGGCGCGGGGCCGGCGCCCGCCTTGCCCACTCCCAGCCGCACCGGCGCCGCGCTTTCGGCGTACTGGCGATGCATGATGAACCACGTGATGGCGACACTGGCGCCGGCAACGATAGCCAGCGCCAGCAGCCAGAACAGGCCGCGCAGGATCGGGCTGCCACGGGACGTGCGCAGCGGCAGATTGCTTGCCGGCAGGGAAGAATTCTTGGAAATGGCCATCGGGGTATCGATACTTGGGAATGATGGGATTCTGCCGCAAAGTCCGTCGCGGTTTGCAGGCGAAAAACAGGGCGAAAGCTGCGTATCTCAGGCTATTGCACGCGGCTCGCGGCAGGACGCGCCGCGGCGCGCCGGCCGCCGCGCGCAACGGCGCGGCACGGGTCAGGCAAAGGTGTCGACCAAGCCGTCGCCGCGGGTGGCTGTGGCGCTTGCGGCGGGCGCCAGTGCCACGGCGGCCTCACCTTGCGCGCCGCCGCCCTGGCCCTGGCCGCGGCCCTGCGGCTGCTGCTGCATGTCGAAGCCGGGTTGCGAGCCGTGTTCGCCCACGCTGGCCTGCCCCAGCGACAAACCGGCCTGCGCCAGCGCCTGCTGCAGTTGCGGCAGCGCGGCTTCGACTGCATGGCGCACCGCAGCGTGGGCCGACACAAAGCTGGCCGTGGCCACGCCGTCATTGACGCTGAGCGTGACGCGCAACGGCCCCAGATCGGGCGGATCCAGCCGCAACTCGGCAGTCTGCTGGCCGCGCGCGGCGTCGTGGCTCAGCACGACTAATTGGCGGCCCAGGTCGGCGCCCCAGGCGGGTGTGGCCGCCACGGGAACGGCCACGCCCAGCGCCAGCGGCGTGGCGGGCGCCAGCAGTGGGGCGGATGCCGCGTGCGTGCGGCCGGCAATGTCCGCGGCGGCGGCCAGGCCGACAGCCGTATCGGCTATGGCGGCGTGCAAGGACGCGCCGCCATGGCTGGCAGGCTGCGGGATGTTGTCGGCAAGCTGCAGCGCCAGGTCGGCATCGGCAGCGGCCTGGGCATCGATGTGCTGCGGCGTGCTGGTCCCGGCGGCCGCCAGCCGCGGTGCGGGCGCGGCGCGCGCATCGTGTGCGGTGGCGTGGGCGTCGGGCGCGGCGCTAGCAGCAGGCGCTTTTGCATGCGGCGCCGGCGCACCGGCCGGCACGGCAGCGGGCAGGGCCGCCGCGACGGCTTGCGGCGCGGCGGCGGCCTGGGCGGCGGCCTGGGCGGCGGCCTGGGCGGCGGCCTGGGCGGCAGACGCGGGCGCCGCGGACGCGGCCGAGACGGCCGGCGTGCCGGCATTGGCCATGCCGGCTGCCGCGGGGGCCGGCCGTTGCAACTGCGCGGCCTGGGCGGCGATCTCCAGCGCCTGAGCGGGCAGAGCGGCGGGCGCGGGCTGTTGGGGCTGGGGCTGCGCTTGCGCCTGTACTGCCGCGGCGCCGGCGGCGGCCGTGGCGGCCGGATCGGCAGCGGTGGCCGGATCGGCGGCGGCCGCGGATTCCGGCGCTTCGGCGCCAGGTTCCTTGGCGGGTTTGGCGTTGCCGGCCGGCCTGGCCGGCGTACCGCCGGCGGGCCGGGCTTCGTCGGCGGCTGCGCCGCGCTGGCGCGCCAGCTGCTGCGCGAAGCTGCCGGTCTTCGGTTGGTCGGCCGGGGCGGCGGCGCGCTTGCCCTGGGCGGGCGGCGCGGCGGGAACAAGCAGCGGGGCGGGCGGGGTCGCGGTCATGAGAGCATCCTGAGCGGCGGTGATCGGGGCGGGGCGTTCGACACTAGTGTGGGGCGGACTGGCGGAACATCATGCGGGACGCGAACTCGTCGCTGACGCGCTGTTCGCGCCGGCTTTCCTGCACGGCCTGCGCGCGCCGCTCGCGTTCTGCCAGGGCATCGAAAGAATTGAGCCGGCGCTGCTGCTGCTGCCAATGGGTGCGGCCTTGCGCCAGATGGGTATCGGCCTGGCGCAGCACGGCGGCCTGCTGGCCAATGGCATCGTCCAGGGTGGCAATGAAGCGCTGGTAGTTGTGGCAGTCGGCGGCCGACATGCCCGCCTGCATGGCGTTCTGCAGGCGCTGCAGGTAATCCTGCCGGTAGTCCTGCAGCATCGACAATTGCCGTTCGGCATGGCTGCGCTCGGCGTTCAGCCGGCCCAGCGCGCGCGCGGCCTCGTCGGTGCTTTCCTTGGCCAGGCCGATCAGCGTATCCAGGGGCAGTTGGCTAGGCATAGGCTTCCTTGGCCTCGAAGGCGGCGCGCAGTTGGTCGACCGCTGCGCCGTACGACACGCTGTCGCCGATATCCTGCTGCAGGAATGCTTCCAGGCGCGGATAGCGGGCGATCGCATCGTCCAGCTGCGGGTCGTTGCCGGCGCTGTAGGCGCCCACCGCGATCAGGTCGCGATTGCGCTGGTAGCGCGACAGTGTCTGCTTGAAGCGGCGCACCACGGCATACTGCTGGTCGGAAATCAGCGAGGTCATGGCGCGCGAGATCGACGCCTCGATATCGATGGCCGGGTAGTGCCCGGCCTCGGCCAGGTGGCGCGACAGCACCACGTGCCCGTCCAGAATCGCGCGTGCGGAATCGGCGATTGGGTCCTGCTGGTCGTCGCCCTCGGCCAGCACGGTATAGAAGGCGGTGATGGACCCAGCCTTGCCGCCGGGACCGGGCGCACCCATGCCGGCGCGCTCCACCAGCGCCGGCAGCCGCGCGAACACCGAAGGCGGATAGCCCTTGGTGGCAGGGGGCTCGCCGATCGCCAGGGCGATTTCGCGCTGGGCCATGGCGTAGCGTGTCAGCGAATCCATGATCAGCAGCACGTCCAGCCCCTGGTCGCGGAAATGCTCGGCCAGGCGGGTCGCGTAGGCGGCGCCCTGCAGCCGCAGCAGCGGCGAGACGTCGGCCGGCGCGGCCACGACCACCGAGCGCGCCAGCCCGTCGGCGCCCAGGTTGTGTTCGATGAATTCCTTGACTTCGCGGCCGCGTTCGCCGATCAGGCCCACCACGATCACATCGGCGCGCGTATAGCGGGCCATCATGCCCAGCAGCACGCTCTTGCCCACACCCGAGCCGGCGAACAGCCCCATACGCTGGCCGCGGCCCACGGTGAGCAGGCCATTGATGGCTCGCACGCCCACGTCCAGTACCGTGTCGATGGGCGCGCGCGACAAGGGGTTGATGGGCAGGGCGGACAGGGGCGCCAGCTCGGCGCCGGTCAGCGGGCCCAGGCCGTCCAGCGGCCGTCCGGCGCCGTCCAGCACGCGGCCCAGCAGGGCGTTGCCCACCGGCAGGTGGCGGCCCAGCTGCGGCTTGGCGTTGCCGTTGAGCTCGGCCTTGCGCGGCAGCGGAATGGCGCGCTGCACCGGCGGCTCGCCAGGCACGACCCGGGCGCCGGGCGGCAGGCCCGAGATATCGGCTTGCGGCATCAAGTACAGCGTATGGCCATCGAAACCCACGACTTCGGCGTCGGCCCAGTGATCGTGGCCGCGCGCGATTTCGATGCGGCAGGCCGCGCCCACCGGCAGGCGCAGGCCGGTGGCATGCAGCACCAGGCCGGTGGCGCGGATGATGCGGCCGCTGGCCAGCCAGGGCTCGGTCGACGCGGCACGGATCGAGCCGATGCGCAGCTGGGTTGCCCAGCGCTCGATGACCGGGGCCGCCTCGGCGTTCACTGTTGCGCCCGGCGGGCTCATGCCTCGCCCTCCCAGGCCGCGCTGCGCCCCAGCGAAGCGGCGATGCGGCGCCAGCGCGTCTGCAGCGTGGCGTCGATGTCGCCGTACGGCGTCTCGGCGCGGCAGCCGCCGCGCGCGATGGATTCGTCGGCCAGCACGCGCCAGTGGCCGTCGCGCAACTCGTCGGCCAGGTGCTGGCGCACCAGCTCGAGGTCGGCGGGATGCACCCACAGCCGCATCGCGCCGGTGGCGGCGGGATTGATGTGCAGGACCTCGCGCACGGCGGCCAGCATGGTTTCGGGCTGCTCGGCCAGCGTGGTGCGCAGGACCTGTCCGGCGATGTCCAGCGCCAGGGTCAGCAGCGCCTGGCCCATCCGGGCTTCCAGCCCCGCCAGCGACGCGCCGCAGGATTCGGCCAGGGCATGCAGCTGCAGCGCTTCCTGACGGGCTTGTTCGCGGCCCTGCGCCAGGCCTTCCTGGTAGCCGGCTTCGCGGCCGGCCGCCAGCCCTTCGGCGTGGCCGGCCTGCCGGCCTTCCTGCAGGCCCTGTTCCAGGCCCTGCTGCAGTCCGTCGCGGCGTCCGTCCGCCTCGGCCTGCGCCCGCGCTTCGCGCAGCAGCTCCTCGGGGTCCGGCCCGGGTTCGGGTTCGGGCGGCGGCGGCGCGATCTCGACGGCATCTTCCACCGGCAGGTCGAACGACGACATCTGCCAGCGCCGCCAGGCGGCGCGGGGCAGAGCGTCAGTATCACCCCTCGCGTTGTACGATCCGCCCGTGACGAAAACGGGTGCGTCCGGATCGGAGGCGCCGCGGAGCCGGCTTTGCCGGTCCGCCAGCGTCGCCCCCTTGAGGGGGGAGCGCGCAGCGCTTCGGGGGTGGGTTTCCGCCTCAGACATAGGCGTCGTCGCCCTGGTTGCCCAGCACGATCTGGCCGCTTTCGGCCAGGCGGCGGGCGATCTGCAGGATCTTCTTCTGCTCGGACTCGACCTTGGACATGCGGATCGGGCCCTGCGCCTCGAGGTCTTCGCGCAGGATGTCGGCGGCGCGGCTGGACATATTGCGCAGGAATTTGTTGCGCAGTTCTTCCGAGGCGCCTTTCAGGGCCACCATCAGGCTGTCGTTGTCGATTTCCTTCAGGATCAGCTGCAGCGCCCGGTCTTCCACGTCGATCAGATTGTCGAACACGAACATCTCGTCGATGATCTTCTGCGCCAAGTCGTTGTCGCGCTCGCGCAGGCTCTCGACCACGGCTTCTTCGTCGGACGAGTTCATCATGTTCAGGATCTCGGCCGCGGTGCGCACGCCGCCCATCTTGCTGCGCTTGGCGCCCTGGCCGGCCAGCACCGAATTGAGCACATCGGTCAGTTCCGACAGGGCGGCCGGCTGCACTCCGCCGAAAGTGGCGATGCGCAGCATCACGTCATTGCGCAGGCGATCGGTCAGCAGGGCCAGCACACCGGCGGCGCGGTCGCGTTCCAGGTGCACCAGGATGGTAGCGATGATCTGCGGGTGTTCGTCGCCGATCAGCTCGGCCACGGTGTGCGGGTCGAGCCAGTTCAGCGCGTCGATGCCGCTGGCGCCTTCGCCGGCTTCCAGAATGTCTTCGATCAGGCCGGCGGCGCGGTCGCTGCCTAGTGCCTTGGTCAGTACGGTGCGGATGTACTCGTCCGAACCCAGCGTCACGGCCATGAACTGGTCGGCTTCCTGGCGGAATTCCTCCAGCACCACGGCGACGTCGCCGCGCGTCACCTGCTTCAGGTTAGCCATCGAGCCGCCCACCTGCTGGACTTCGCGCGCCGTCAGGTACTTGAAGACTTCCGCGGCGGCGTCTTCGCCCAGCGACATCATCAACACCGCGCTGCGCGTTACGCCGTCCAGCGGTTTTCCGTCATTTCTCATCTTTGGTCATCCAGGCGCGCATCACCATGGCGACAGCGCGCGGGTCTTTGGTGGCCATCTCGCGGGCGCGCTGCAGGTTGTCTTCATAGCGGTCGACTTCCCTGGCGCGCGCGGCAGCCTGGGCTTCGCGCTGCACTTCCTGGCGGCGCGCCTCGGCTTCTTCGGGATCGACCGGCGGGTACAGATAATTGACCACTGCGGGCCGCAGCCTGCGGTACAGCCACAGGGCCAGCGCCAGCCCCAGCACCCAGGCCAGCACCGTCTTGACCAGGTCGAGCAGTTCCGGGTCGCGCCACAGCGGCGGCTGCACGGGCTTGTCGTTGAACTGGCTGTTGACCAGGTTCAGCGAATCGCCGCGGGCCTCGGAATAGCCCATGGCTTCGCGCACCAGATTGGTCAGCTTGGTCAGCTCTTCTTCGGGCAGGGGCTGGGGTTCGCCGCTGCTGTCAGGCAGGTAATTGACCACCACCGCCACCGACAGGCGCTTGAGCAGGCCTACCGGCTGCTTGACGTGGCTGATGGTGCGATCGAGCTCGTAGTTGATCGTGGCGTCGTTGCGGTTGTTGGTGGGCAGGCGCGCCGCCGCCTGCGTGGCGGCATTCTGGGCGGCCTGGCCGGCGGCCTGCGCGGCCTGCGGCGCGGGCGGCGGATTGACGATGGGCGCCTGGGCCGCGGCGGGAGGCTGGTTGCTGAGCGCGCCGGGCACGCCCTGGGCCGGGTCGACGCCGGTCTGCAGCGAATCGCTGGTCTGTTTGCTGCGCACCGCGGCCTGTCCGGGTTCCTGGTTGGGGCGATAGACCTCCGAAGTCTGTTCGCGATGCGCGAAATCCATTTCGGCGCTGGCCTGGGCCTGCACATTGCCGGGGCCGACCAGCGGGTTCAGTATCGTAAGAATGCGTTCGACCGTGCGCTGCTCGATATCGCGGCGCAGGCGCGACTGGTCGGCGTCCAGGCCGCGGCCTTCCCCCTGCGGGGCCGATAGCAGGCGGCCGTTCTGGTCGACGATGGAAATGTTCTCGGCGGTCAGGTCCGGCACGCTGGACGCTACCAGCCAGGCCACCGCGGCAACCTGCGCGTCGCCCAGGCTGCGGCCCGGGTACAGGTGCAGCAGCACCGATGCCGTGGGTGCCTGGCGGTCGCGCACGAACAGCGACTGGCGCGGCAGGGCCAGGTGCACGCGGGCGCTCTGCACGGTGTTCATGGCCTCGATCGAGCGCGCCAGCTCGCCTTCCAGGCCGCGCTGGTAATTGATCTGCTCGGCAAACTGGCTGGCCCCGAAGCGGGTGTTGTCCAGCAGCTCGAAGCCTACCGAGCCGCCGCGCGGCAGGCCCTGGCCGGCCAATTGCATGCGGGTGGCGTAGACGCGGTCGGCGGGCACCAGCAGGGCCCTGCCGTCGCCGCTGAAACGGTATGGCACGTTCATCTGGCCCAGCGCGCTGACGATGGCGCCGCCGTCGCGGTCGTCCAGATTGGCGAACAGTACTTTGTAGTCCGGCTCGCGGCCCCACATCGCCAGTACGGCCACGATCGCCACCAGCGCGGCAGCGGCGCCCAGCAGCAGCGGCTTGGGCAGCGCGCGGATTTTCTCCAGCACAGGGAACTTGGCCAGCAGTGATGTGCCTAGGGTGGCCTGCTGGTTCATCGGGGGCTCCGGCAAGCTTCGCGGAGCGTAGAGACGGACAACATGGGCGGGTGGGGCAGGTTACGCATGCAACGTGCTTGGTATCGGGGGAGCGTGAATTATGGCGGCGGCCCGCGCCCTCCCAATCGATGAAAACAACCGTTTTTTGGCGTTACTTGTCCCCTATGTGTCCCGTGTTTTGCGGCGTACGGCCGCGGGTGCGCCGGCCGGCCGCATGCGGGGAACTGCCGGGTGTTTTGCCGGCTATTGCGGGCTATGCGCGAACGCCGCCGCGCGTATTCTTGCGGCATCATCCTGTTTTTGGACGCAAGGAAGCCAGCCATGGCGGTATCGGGTTTGTCGGGTATTGAAAGCATGCTGCAGCAGATGCGCGCCGTGGTGCAGGCCGCCCAGAACAGCGGCGCCAGCCCCGCCGAGCTTGCGCCCCAGCCCGCCAGCTTCGCCGCCGAACTGCATCGCTCGCTGCAGCGGGTCTCGGCGGCCCAGATCGCCGCCTCCAATCAGGGCAAGGCCTATGAATTGGGTGCGCCCGGCATTTCGCTGAATGACGTGATGATCGACCTGCAGAAGAGCTCGATCGCCTTCCAGACGGCCGTGCAGGTGCGCAACCGCCTGGTCGCCGCCTACAAGGAAATCTCTTCCATGTCGGTGTGAGCCCGCGCGGCTCAGATATCGGCCGGCGGCGGCGTGCGCTGATACCAGATCGCTTCCGGAAAGCCGGACAACATGGCGGCGCTGCTGTCGGGAAAATGCATGACCAGCGGACGCGGCACCCGGAAGCGGATGTCGGTGCCGTCGGGCGTGGCCCCCGCGAAATCCAGGATGATCTCATGGTGCGGGCGGCAGGCGCGCAAGTGCGCCTCGAAAGCGTCGAGATCGCGCGGCCGCCAGAAGAAATGCCGCAGTTGCCAATCGGGCCCGAGTATGCACGCTTCGCAGCAAGGATCGTCCTGGGGCTCGTGGGTGGCGCGTACGCGCACGCGGCTGTCCGGGTGCATCAGTTCGCGCAGCACCGAACGGATCTCGTCGGTGCGGTTGAGCAGGGCGCCTGTGGCTGTGGACTTCATGGCGGCGGCGGGTCAGGGCGCGGCGGGCGAGCTGCCGCCATCCTGGGCGGCGCCGGTCTCCAGGCGGTATAGCCAGGCCAGCAGTTCGGCCACGGCTGCATAAAGCTGCGGCGGAATGTGCGCATCCAGATCCACCTGCATCAGCAAGCCCACGAGCTCGCGTGATTCGTGCACGTACAGGCCGTGTTCACGCGCGGTACGCACGATGGTGTCGGCGATCTGGCCATAGCCTTTGGCCACTACGCGCGGCGCCGCGTCGTGCTCGCCGTAGCTTAGCGCAACTGCGGCGCCGCGGTGCGGATTCGTCGGGTCCGGATCGTTGCGGGTCATGGCGCGGGTTCATCCGGGCGGGGCGCGGTGGCGCCCACCGACAGGTGGCTCAAGGTCAGCCCGGCGCGCTGCAGGCCTTCGCGCAAGGCCTGGGCGGCGCCGTGAATTTCGGGTGCGCTGCGCGGCGCGACCAGTTGCATCACCAGTTGGTCGCCGGCCAGGTTCAGGCGCGCCTCGACCAGTCCCAGGCGCGGCAGGTCGAGCTTCAGGCGCGTGGCCCAATGCGTCTCGGCGCCGGCCGCACCTTCGGCGGCGTCGCGCCGTACTTCCCATTCCATTTGCGTGCCCGGCCAGGCCTCGCCTTGCCAGGCCAGGGCCTGATTGGCCAGGATATCCAGCTGCTGGCGCACCAGCGGCGCGGCGTCCGGGTGTATGCCCGCGGGCACTGGCGCGTGCGGCGCCGCGGCGCCGGCGCCGTGGCTCCCCCCCGCGCCGGCGTTGGCCGGGGCGTCGCCGGCGGGTTGGGGCGCGGCGGCGCCCGGCGCCGGACGGGTTTGCGGCTGGCCGGATTCGGTCGGCGCGCGCGGCAGCTGTGCCTGAGGCTCGCCGCGCAACTGCTCGGCGCTGCGCTGGCCGAACGCCAGGTCGCCCAGGTGCGATTCATAGAACAGCCCGCTGCCTTGCAAGGCCTGGCGCAAGGCGCCAGCCAGCGCGGCCGCGGCGGGCAGCGGCAGCGCCGTCGCGCCGGTCCGCGCCGCCTGCGTACCGGCGGCGGCTTCCGGCCGGCCGGTTGCTGCCGGGTCGCCGCGGTTGGCGGTGGCAGGGCTTGCAGGATCGGCAGTTGCCGCGGTGGAACCGGGCCGCGCGGCGTTGCCGGCATCAGGCTGGGCCGCGGGCTGAGCCGCGGGCGGGGACTGCGGCGCGGGCTGCCAGAGCGGCGCCTTGCCCTGTGCCGGCGGGGCCTGCTCGGGATAGAGCGCCAGCAGGGCCAGGATGGTGCGCGCGGTCTGGCCCAGCGTGGTCGGGGCGGACGCGGTGGTGTCGGTGCGTGTGACCAGGTTGCGGCCGGCTTGCTCGGGCGAATCCGCGGTCTTGGCGTCGGCGATGGTGTTGCCGCGCGTGCCGGCCGGGTCGACAGGCTGGCGCGGCGCCCGCCCGGCGCCGTCGGTCTGGCCGGCGCGCACGGCTTCGCCAGGCTGCGTCACGGCGTTGGGGCGCGCGCCCGAAATCAGATTGGCGTGCGCCGCCATGGTGGTGCCCAGCACTGCATCCAGCCGCTGCACCAGAATGGTCCCCAGAGCCGATGGGCCGACGCTCATGCGCGCTGCTCCTCAGCCGGCCGGCGGCCCGGCGCCGGCGTCATGCCGCCGAAGTCCGCGCGCCGTACGTGGACAATAGCGATTGCTGGCGCTTCATGCGCCCCAGCAGGTCGCTCAGGCGTGCCATCTGCGGAACCGCCAGGTCGCGCGTGGCGGCGTCGTTTTCCAGAATGCGCACCAGCAGTTCGTATTTGGCCTCGCGCCCGGCATGGTCTAGCGGTGTCACGGGGTCGATGCGGCGCAATTGCTCGACCGATGCACAGTAGCGCTGGCCGCACGCCAGCACGACGCCCCAGTCGCCCGCGCGAGCGGCGGCGAGCATGTCGTCGGTCAGGGTGGCGATTTCCTGGTAGATATCCAGGACAGAGGCGGGCCGCGAGGGGGGCTTCATAGAAATTGGGGCTCGCGCAAGAGGCGAATCAGTCAGGGTCAGGCCGGCACAGGGCTGGCGGGAGGGTCATTGGCGGCCTGCCAGGCTTGCGCCAGTTCGGCCAGCAGGCGGTCCGCGGTGTCCAGCTGCGCTGCGTCGCCCTTCAGGTTGGCTTGCAGCAGGGTGCGCACGATGTAGTCGTACAGGTTGGCCAGGTTGGCGGCCATCTCGCCGCCGGCTTCCATGTCCAGGCCGGTTTTCAGGCCTTCGTCCACGATCCGGATGGCCTTGGAAATAGCGGCGCCGCGCTCGGCCAGCCGGCCCGCCTCCAGATGCAGGCGGGCCTGGGCAATGGCCGCGCGCGCGCCGTTGAACAACAAGGTGATCAGCCGTTCCGGGCTGGCGCTCAAGACCTGGGTTTGCAGGCCGATATCGGTATAAGAGCGGGCGGAATAGCCCGCAGGGCGGCGAGCGGCGTATGTCATGGTCTGCGTGTAGAAGATCAGCTTTGCTTGGACATCGCGTTGAACTGCTGGGTCAGGTAGTTGCTGATGCCGTTCATCTGCGTTACCAGTGCATCCAGCCGGGTGAACTGCGCGCGGTAGTTGTCCATGGTGGCCTGGATGGATACCTTGGTGCGGTCGTACTGGTCTTGCAGTGAATCGACCGTGTCCTGCAGGCCGTCGGTGCGCGTCTTGATCGAGCCGCTGCTGCCCAGGATGCCATCGGCGGCGGCCTGCATTTTCTCGGCCAGGCCGCCGGCGCCGCCGAACAGGCGAGCCACATCGGCCGGGTTCTCGTCCAGGGCCTTGTCCAGCTTGGCCTGGTCCAGTTCCAGCTTGCCCGTGGTGGGGTTGGTGGTGATGCCCAACTGGCCCAGCGTGCGCAGCGTGCCTTCGCCGCCCACCACGCGCAGGGCGGCCGCCATGCCCGACTGGATGCTGCGGGTGGTGCTGTCGCCGGTCAGCGCGCTCTGCGATTCGGTGCTGACGTCAAATGCGGTCAGGTCGGCAATGGTCGACTGCAGGCTGTTGTAGGCGTCCACGAAGGTCTTCACCGCCTTGGACAGCACCGACGAGTCGCTTGTAACCGACACATCGATGGTCTCGCCGGGCTCGGTGGCGGCGGCCAATTCCAGCGTGACACCGTCGATGGCCTCGTCGATGGTGTTCGACTGGCTTTCCACGGCAATGCCGTTGATGGTGATCTGAGCGTTGCGGGCGGCCTGCTGTTCGCTCATGGGCGAGGCGCTGCCGGCCTGGTAGCCGATCACGTCCTGCACCGCCGTGTTGTCCGAGGTGATGCTTTTCACGGCGGCCTGCTCGCCGGTGTCCTTGCTGCTCAGCATCAGATAGCTGTCGCCGTTGCCATCGGTAATGATGGTGGCGCGCACGTCCGCTTCGTCATTGCTGTTGATGGCCTTGGCCACGCCGTCTAGCGAGCTGTCCGAGCCCAGGTCGATCGTGGTGGTTTCGCCGTTGGCCAGCGTGATTTCGATACTGCCGCCGGCGCCCATCGCGGCCTTGCGGTCTTCCACCGCACCCGACTTCAGGGTTTGCGAGGCCGCCAGGCTGGTGATCTCGATCTTGTAGTTGCCCGCTGCCGCGCCGGCTTCGGTTTTCACCGTCAGTCCTTCGCCGCTGACCGAACTCTTGACGGCGTTCAGCGTATCGGAATCGCCCAGCGCGGCAGCCGCTTTCTGCACGGCCTCGACCGCGCTCTGGATCTTGCTGTAGGCGGAAATACGCGTCTTGAAGCTGGACTGGCGGGCGGTGATCTGCGTCAGCCGGGTTTCTTCGGCTTTTTGCAGCTGGTCGAGCATGTCTTCCAGGTTGGTCAGGCCGGACCCGGAGCCGAGCGAAGTGATTGAGGCCATGATGGTTTCCTTGCGAGCTATATGATTCTGTCAAAACGCCGCGCCGCGCGATTGGTCGGGCAAGGGCACAAGGGAGGGCTAGTTTGGCGCTTTCAGGCTGTGGTCTGGACGGCGTTGCCCTGCATTTGCACGATCATCCGGGCAATGCGCAGCAGCGCCTCGGACGGGATGGTGCGGATCTTGTCGCCGGTTTCCGAGTCGATGATGCTGACCACCACCTGGTGGACGTCCGGGTCGATCTCGAATTGCAGCTGGGTCTTCCAGGCGCGCAATTGCTGGTTGATTTCCTCCAGCGCCCGTTCCAGCGGCAAGGGCGGCTGGCCGGTGCCCTCCGCCGCATCTTGCGCGCCGCCGCTGTCGGTCGAGGCGGCCGCTGGGGTCACGGCCACGGCCGGTTCTGGCGGAACCGGCGCAACCGCCGCGGCGGGCAGCGCAAGAGGGGCGGGGGCGAGCGGGCTGACAGCCATAGTCACTCCTGTCGAACGGGCGCCTGGGGCGCCCGGCGAGGTTTGCGGGAATTTCTCAGCTACCATAACGGCACCCCGGGGCGGAACTTTAGCCGTCCGCCGCCGGGCGGTTTCCGCCCTTAACCTGCCATCAGCCCATGAGCGTCAAGACGGCCCTGCGAGTCATCGAAATCATCGAGACCTACGCCCGCGAACGGCGCGCGCTGCCGCTGTCCGAACTGGCGCGGCTGCTGGGCGTGCCCGTATCGAGCTGTCTGGCGCTGATCCGCACCCTGTCCGACCTGGGCTACCTGTACGAAACCGGCCGGCGCCAGGGTTACTACCCCACCGGACGCCTGCTGGCCATGGCGCAGCGCATCGCGCGCGCCGATCCGGTGCTCGACCGGGTTTACCCCAGCCTGGTCGAACTGCGCGACGCCACCCAGGAAACCGTGGTGTTCGGCAAGCTCAGCGGCGAGGGCAGGGTGGTGTACCTGGACGTGCTCGATTCCCCGCACACCATCCGCTATGCGCCGGTGGCGGGCGAATTCCGCGAACTGCATGCCAATTCGCTGGGCAAGGCTCTGCTTTCCATGCTGGACCCCGCCGCGCGCCACGCGCTGCTGGCGCGCCGCCCGCTGGCCCGCCACAACGAGCGCACCCTGACCACCCCCGAAGCCGTCGACGCCGACCTCGACCTGTCGCGCCAGCGCGGCTGGTTCATGAACCTGGGCGAATCGATCCCCGACGTCTGCGCCATCGCCTGGCCGGTGACCCTGTCCGGCGAGGTCTATGCCATCTCCGTGGGCGGCCCGGTCTACCGGATCGAGCCGCAGCAGCAGGAATACGCACGGATACTTCGCGCGGCTTGTACGGCGTTGGAACAGCGCGGGTGATTGTGGTGGGTGGCTTCTTCTGGCGCCGGTCCGGGCTGGCGTGACTGCCTTGGCTTCACGGCGCCGTCCGGGCGCCCTGCGCGCCCGGGCCCGCCGCCGAGGCGCCGCGGCAGCCACGCCAGCCCCCATGGCCCCCGCCCCGGCGGCAGAAGAACCAACCCCCTCACGCAAGAAACCAACAGCGCCTAATAAGACTTCGGCAACCCCAGCACTTTCTCGGCAATAAAACACATGATCAACTGCGGGCTGACCGGCGCGATGCGCGGGATGTAGCTTTCCCGCAGCAGTCTTTCCACGTGGTATTCCTTGGCATACCCCATGCCGCCCAGTGTCAGCACGGCGGTCTGGCAGGCGTTGTGGCCGGCTTCGGCGCCCAGGTACTTGGCGCTGTTGGCGTACGGCCCGCAGGGCAGGCCGGCGTCGTACAGGCTGGCTGCCTTGAACACCATCAGGTTGGCGGCCTCGAGCTGCATCCAGGCCTGCGCCAGCGGATGCTGGATGCCCTGGTTCTGGCCGATGGGGCGGCCGAACACGGTGCGTTCGCCGGCATACTGCACGGCCCGGTCGAGCGCCGCGCGGCCGATGCCCACCGCCTCGGCGGCAATCAGAATGCGTTCGGGATTCAGCCCGTGCAAAATGTATTCGAACCCGCGGCCTTCTTCGCCGATGCGGTCGGCCGCCGGGATGCGCAGCCCGTCGATGAACAGCATGTTCGAATCGACCGCCTTGCGGCCCATTTTCTCGATCTCGCGCACCTCGACCTTGCCGCGGTCCAGGTCGGTGTAAAACAGCGACAGGCCCTGGGTCGGCTTGGCTACCTCGGACAGCGGCGTGGTGCGGGCCAGCAGCAGCATCTTGTGGGCGACCTGCGCGGTCGATATCCATATCTTGCGGCCATGCACCACGTATTCATCACCCTGGCGCTCGGCGCGGGTCGACAGCTTGGTGGTGTCCAGCCCCGCGTCGGGCTCGGTGACCGCAAAACAGGCTTTCTCGCGCCCGGCGATCAGCGGCTCCAGCCAGCGGCGGCGCTGCTCGTCGGTGCCGAACACCACCACCGGGTTCAGGCCGAAAATATTCATGTGTACCGCCGATGCGCCCGCGAACCCGGCGCCCGAGGCGGCGATGGTCTGCATCATCAGGGCCGCCTCGGCCATGCCCAGGCCGGCGCCGCCGTACTCCTGGGGCATGGCGATGCCCAGCCAGCCATCGTTGGCCAGGGCCGCGTGAAAGTCGTGCGGAAAGCCGCCTTCGCGGTCGCGCTCCAGCCAGTAGTCGTCCGGAAAGCGTTCGCAGACCCGGCTGATCGCATCGCGCAAGGCCAGCTGGTCGGACGAGAATTCAAAATCCATCAAAGGGCTCCTTCTTGAGTGGCGCGCGCGGCGATCAACGCATCGATTTCGGCGTCGGTGCAGCCCGCTTCGCGCAATATTTCGCGGCTGTGCTCGCCCAGGCGCGGCGCCGGCCGGCGTATGGACGTGGGCGTGCCGTCGTAGCGTCCCAGCGGCGCCGGCGTGCGCAGCCGGCCTTCGGTGGGGTGTTCCAGTGTGCGCACGAAACCGGTGGCCCGCAGGTGGGGGTCTTCGACCAGGTCGTCCACCGAGTACAGGCGCGCCGCGGGAATGTCGGCGCGCGCCAGGTCGGCCAGCCATTCGGCGCTGCCGCGCGTGCGCATGACCTCGGCCACGAACGCATAGGCTTCGTCGATATGGCGGGCGCGCGCCGTATGGGTGCAGAAGCGCGGGTCTTGCTCCAGGTCGGGCCGGCCGATCAGGGTGAAGAAGTTGCGCCAGTGCTTGTCGTTGTAGATCAGCAGGCACAGGTAGCCGTCGGCCGTGGCATAGGGCCGGCGGTGCGCCGCCAGCAGGCGGGTATAGCCGGTGGGGCCGAGTGGCGGGTCGAAGGTGGCGCCGCCCAGGTGGTCGCCCAGCACCATGTGCGCCATGCCTTCGAACATGGGAATCTCGACCGCCTGGCCCTGGCCGTGGCCGCGTGCGTGCAGCACCGCCGACACCAGCGCGATGGCCACGTGCAGGCCCACCGCGCGGTCGGCCAGCGTCAGCGGGGCATAGCGCGGCACGTCGCCGCTTTGCCGGCTGAACAGGTCGGCGATGCCGGTCTGCCCCTGGATCAGGTCGTCGTAGGCGGGGCGTCCGGCATAGGGGCCGGCCTCGCCGAAACCGTATGCGCCCACATACACCAGCCGCGGGTTGCGCGCCGCCACGGCCTCGTATGACAAGCCCAGCCGCGCCATGGCCTGCGGCCGTATGTTGTACAGCAGCGCATCGCAGCTTTCGGCCAGCTTCAGGCAGGCCTCGCGGCCGGCCGCGGTTTTCAGGTCCAGCACGATCGAGCGCTTGTTGCGGTTCAGGTGCAGGTACAGGTGGCCCATGCCGGCATTGCGCATGGGCCCCACCGCGCGCATGTTGTCGCCGGCGGGGGATTCGACCTTGATCACGTCGGCCCCCAGGTCGCCCAGTACCTGCGTGGCATAGGGCCCCATGACGACCGAACTCAGGTCCAGGATGCGCACGCCGGCCAGCGGGCCGGCGGTTTCGGGAATCGGCGTCATTGCGGCTGGATACCCGCGTCCTTGATCAGCTTGCCCCACAGGTCGCGCTGCTCGCTGACGAACTTGGCGAACTCTTCGGGCGTGCCGCTGAAGGCGTCGAAGCCCAGGCTGGCCAGGCGCTTGCGCACGTCGGGGTTGGACACGATCTGGTTGATGGCGGCATTGAGCCTGGCCACGATCTCGGGCGGCAGGCCGGCCGGGCCGAAATAGCCGTTCCACGAGTTCAGGTCGAAATCCTTGACGCCGGCTTCGCGCATCGACGGCAGATCGGGCACGATGGTGCTGCGTTCTGCGGTGGACACCGCCAGCGCCCGCAACTGCCCCGATTGCACGAAGGGCAGGCCCGAGGCCAGGTCGGTGAACATGAAATCCACCTGTCCGCCCACCAGGTCGGTCAGCGCCTGCGGCGTGCCCTTATAGGGCACATGCAGGATGTCGATATTGGCGCGGCGGGCCAGCGTGCCGCCGGCCACGATGCCAGTGCTGTTGCCGGTGGCATAGGTGACGCGGCCGGGGTTCTTGCGCGCATAGTCGATCAGTTCCTGCACGCTCTTGTACGGGCGCTGCGGGTTCACCACCAGCAAAAATGGCAGGTTGCCGCCGCGCGCGATGGGCGTGAAATCCTTGACCGGGTCGTAGGACACGTTCTTCATCAAAAAGGGCGCGGCCGAATGCGAGGTATTGGTAGTGACGAACAGCGTATAGCCATCGGGTTTGGCGCGCGCCACGTAGTTGGCGGCGATGGTGGCGTTGGCGCCCGGCTTGTTTTCTACCACCACTTGCTGGCCCAGGATATTGCCCAGTTCGGCGGCGAAGATGCGGCCCACCGCGTCAGTGCCCGAGCCGGCCGGAAAGGGCACCACCAGGTTGATGGGCTTGTCGGGGTAGGCGGCCTGTACCGGGCCGGCGGCGGCCAGGGTGGCGCCGGCCAGGGCGGCGGCGCACAAAGAGCGTAGGAACATGGGTGGGTCTCCTGGTAGTGCGGCGGCGTCTGTCGGCCGCCTGGGTCGGGAAAGGGCGGGCCGTTCAGGCGGACGCCGGGGGCGCCGCAAAGCCGCGTATGACGCGCTCGGGCGATTCTTCGTAAGGCGGTGAATAAATGACCAGCAAGCGCGCGGGCTGCTCGCTGGTCACCGTGAACACGTGCGGAATGTCGGGCGGGAAATAACAGCAATCGCCGGCGGCCATGTCGGCGGATTCGTCGCCCACCTGGGCCCGGGCGGTGCCGGACAGCAGGTAGCAGACCTGTTCGATGCCCGGGTGGGCATGAGGCAGCGCGCCCTGGCCTTTTTCAATGACGCCCAGCAGCACTTCTACATGGCGGGCGCCGACGGTATCGGGGCCAATCAGGCGCCGGTTCAGCGTGCCGGTATGGTTGGCGGGGTGGTAGCCGGGCACTTCGGCCTCGCGCACCAGCCAGCTGGGCGATCGGGACATGCGGGGTCTCCTGAATTTCCTGTTTGTGAAATTATTTTCATATATATAAAAAAATACGGCAAGCGGATTTTTCCTGATGGCATCACGCCGGGCCGGGGTATCCGGGGCTGACGCGGGGCCGGCTGCTACACTGCCGCCTCTGCCATTTTTGCCCGTTGTCATGCCTGCCTCCCGTCTCGATGCCGCTACCCCGTTGCCGCAGTGGCTGCAGTATCTCGAGTCCATACACGGCAAGGCCATCGACCTGGGCCTGGACCGCGTCCGGCAGGTCGCCGGGCGCCTGGCGCTGCGCCTGGACGGCGTGAAGTTCGTGGTGGGCGGCACCAACGGCAAGGGCTCCACCTGCGCCATGCTCGAAGCCATGCTGCTGGCGGCCGGCTACCGGGTGGGGCTGTACACCTCGCCGCATCTCATTGATTTCAACGAGCGGGCCCGCATCAACGGCGAGATCGCCGGCGATGCCGCGCTGGCCGAGCAATTCGCCGCCGTCGAGGCCGCCCGCGGCGAGGTCACGCTGACCTATTTCGAATTCACCACGCTGGCCATTCTGCGCCTGTTTTCGCAGTCGAACCTGGACGCCGTGGTGCTCGAAGTCGGCCTGGGCGGGCGGCTCGACGCCGTCAACATCATCGACGCCGATTGCGCCATCATCACCAGCGTCGACCTCGACCATACCGATTACCTGGGCGACACGCGCGAGCTGATCGGCCTGGAAAAGGCCCATATCTACCGTGCCGGCCGGCCCGCCATCTGCAGCGACCCGCAGCCGCCGCAATCGCTGCTCGAGCACGCGCAGGCCATCGGCGCCGACCTGTGGCGGTTCGGACATGATTTCAATTATTCGGGCGACCGCCAGCAATGGGCCTACGGCGGACGCGCCCAGCGCCGCAATGCGCTGGCCTACCCGGCCCTGCGCGGCGCCAACCAGCTGCTCAACGCCTCGGCCGCGCTGGCCGCGCTCGAATCCGTGCGCGACCGGTTGCCGGTGCCCCAACAGGCAGTGCGCGTCGGCCTGCTGCAGGCTTCGCTGCCCGGGCGGTTCCAGATCCTGCCCGGCCAGCCGGCCGTCATCCTGGACGTGGCGCACAATCCGCACGCGGCCGCGGTGCTGGCCCAGAACCTCGACAACATGGGGTTTCATCCCTATACCCACGCGGTGTTCGGCATGCTGGCCGACAAAGACGCCGATGGCGTCATCGCCAAACTGGCCAGCCGCGTCGACCACTGGTATTGCGCCGGCCTGCCGGGCCCGCGCGGCGGCTCGGGGCAGGACCTGGCCGACCGCGTGTCGGCGGCCGTGCAGGCCGCGCCGGCGGGCGGCGAGACCCCGACCGTGCAGGCCTTCGCAGACCCCGCCGCGGCCTATGCCGCGGCCCGCGAACGGGCGGGCGAGGGTGATAGAATCGTGGTGTTCGGCTCATTTCTTACCGTAGCCTCGGTTTTGCAGGCGCTGGGCCGCAAAGCATAGGCTTCGGGCAGGCGGGGCGCCGGCCCCCGTCCAGGTCGCAAGGAATTCCTGTCCATGGGATTGTTCTCTCGCAAAGATTCCGCCTCGCAGGCATCGCCCTCCAGGCCGCGTCCATCGGTCTCCAGCGAAGCCCAGGCGGCGGAACTGCGCGCGCGCGCCCGCCGCCGGCTGGCCGGGGCGGTGGCGCTGGTGCTGGCGGCCGTCATCGTGCTGCCCATGGTGCTCGATTCCGAGCCCGTGCCGGTGGCTGACGACATTCCCATCCGCATCCCCGACCGCAACACCCCTTATCAACCTTCGGTATCGCCGCCGGCCGAACCCGGTGCCGCGGGCACGCCAGACACGACTGCGCAGGCCCAGCCGCCCGCCGCCCAGGCGCCGGCCGAACCGCCCGCGCCGCCCGACGTCTCCACGCCGCCGGCGCAGCCTCCCGCCACGGCCCAGGCCGAACGCCCCGAACCCACCCCAGAGCCGCCGCCCGCCGCCAAGCCTCCGGCGCCGCCGGCCAAGCCGCAGCGCGACGACGACGGCGCACGCGCCCTGGCGCTGCTGGAAGGCCGCTCGTCCGATAGCCAACCCGCGGCCAAGCCGGCGCCGGCCGCCAAGGGCAATTTCGTATTGCAGATCGCTTCCTACAGCAGCCAGGCCGATGCCCAGTCGCGGCGCACCAAGCTGCACCAGGCCGGCGTTACCAATGCCTTCGTCGAACAGGCTACCGTGAGCGGCAAGCAGCAGTACCGCCTGCGCGTGGGGCCGTTCCCGTCGCGCGACGCCGCCCAGGCGGCCCAGGCGCGCTTGCGCACTCTGGGCTACGACAACGGCTTCATCGCCAGCCAGTGACCGGCTTCGATTTCGTCGTGCTGGCGATCCTGGCGGTGTCGGGCCTGCTGGGCCTGCTGCGCGGCCTGCTGAAAGAAGTCCTGTCGCTGATGGCGTTCGCGCTGGCGTTCGTTGCCGCCATCTGGTGGGGGCCCACGGTCTATGGCTGGTTGGAAGCCTATATCGAAACGGCCATGCTGCGCATGGGGGTGTCTTACGCGGCGGTGTTCATCGTGGTGCTGCTGGCGGTCGGGCTGGTCAACATGACGCTGGCGGCCCTGATCCGCACTACCGGGCTGACGCCGGCCGACCATGGCCTGGGAGCCATTTTCGGGCTGGCGCGCGGGCTGCTGATCGTGCTGGTGCTGGTGGCGCTGGGCGGCTATACGCCGCTGCCGCAAGAGCCCTGGTGGCAGAACGCCATGTTTTCGCATTCGGCCACTGAGGCCGTCAGGCACATCAAGCTGTGGCTGCCCCCGTCGCTGGCGACGTGGCTGCCGTACTAATTGTCTTAACGGGAAATCACCATGTGTGGAATCATCGGGGTCATCGGGCGCGGGCCGGTCAACCAGCTGCTCTATGACAGTCTGCTGCTGCTGCAGCATCGTGGCCAGGACGCGGCCGGCATCGCCACTTCCCATGGCAGCCACTTCAATATGTTCAAGGCGCACGGCCTGGTGCGCGACGTATTCCGCACCCGCAACATGCGCTCGCTGCCGGGCGCCAGCGGCATCGGCCATGTGCGCTATCCCACCGCCGGGTCCAGCCAGAGCGAAGAAGAAGCCCAGCCGTTCTATGTGAACGCCCCGTTCGGCATCACCTTCGCGCACAACGGCAACCTGACCAACTGGCGCGAACTGCGCGAATCGCTGTACCGGGTCGACCGGCGCCACATCAATACCAATTCCGATTCCGAAGTGCTGCTCAATGTGCTGGCGCACGAACTGCAGTCGGCCGCCAATGGGGTTTCGCTCGACGACGATACGATCTTCCGCGCCGTGGCAGCCGTGCACAAGCGGGTGCGCGGCGCTTACGCCGTGGTGGCGCAAATCTCGGGCTACGGCCTGCTGGCATTCCGCGACCCTCACGGCATCCGGCCGATGTGCATCGGCCGCCAGGAAACCGAAGAAGGCGTCGAATGGATGGTGGCATCGGAATCGGTGGCCCTGGAAGGCAGCGGTTTTGCCTTCGTGCGCGACATCGAGCCCGGCGAGGCCGTGTTTGTCGACCTGGACGGCCGCATGGTCAGCCGCCAGTGCGCCGACAACCCGCAGCTGGTGCCGTGCATTTTCGAATACGTGTATTTTGCCCGGCCCGATTCGCTGATCAACGGCGTATCGGTGTACGACGCGCGGCTGCGCATGGGCGAATACCTGGCCGACAAGGTTGCCCGCAACATGCGCCTGGGCGACATCGACGTGGTCATGCCCATTCCCGATTCGTCGCGGCCGGCCGCCATGCAGCTGGCCGCGCGCCTGAACCTGGATTACCGCGAAGGCCTGATCAAGAACCGCTACGTGGGCCGCACCTTCATCATGCCGGGCCAGGCGGTGCGCCGAAAATCGGTGCGCCAGAAGCTCAACGCCATCGGCATGGAATTCAAAGGCAAGAACGTGCTGCTGGTCGACGATTCCATCGTGCGCGGCACCACCAGCCGCGAAATCGTCGACATGGCGCGCGCCGCCGGCGCCAACAAGGTGTATTTCGCCTCGGCCGCGCCGCCGGTGCGCTATCCCAATGTGTACGGCATCGACATGCCCACGCAAAGCGAGCTCATCGCCACCGGCCGTTCCGATGAAGAAATCGCCCGCACCATCGGCGCCGACGGTCTGATCTACCAAGACCTGCAAGACATGCAGCAGGCGGTCACCGACATCAACCCCGCGCTCACGCGCTTCGAAGCTTCGTGCTTCGACGGCCAGTACGTCACCGGCGACATTACCGCCGAATACCTCGAGCGCCTGGGGCAGTCGCGCAGCGGTTCCGGCGACGAAGAATCGTCCGGCGGGCTGCAATTCAACATGGGCTACGGGTCCAACGACGCCTGATCCCATCCGGGCCGGGCCGCGTGCGGCCCGGCCGCTTCTTCAACGCTTTGTCCGGTTCATGCCATGTCTTCGTCCCGCCAGCGCCTGCTGCTGCTGATCGCCGCCCTGTGTTTCGCCGCCGTCGCAGTGGCGCTTGTTTCGCAGCATGTCTTCGACATGCCGCCTTGCGCCTGGTGCGTGCTGCAGCGCCTGATCTACCTGGTGATCGGCGTGGTGGCGCTGGCCGGTGCCTGCGCCGGCGCCATCGCGCGCGCCTGCACGGCGTTGTGCGCCCTGCTGGGTGTGGCCGGCATGGCCGCGGCCTGGTACCAGTACGATGTGGCCGCGAAAATGTTCTCGTGCGACCAGACTTTCGCCGACCGCTTCATGAGCGGCTCGGGCCTGGACGGCGCCGTGCCGTGGCTGTTCGGCATCTTCGCTACCTGCATGGATGCCACGGTCGAGGTGCTGGGCGTGGAATACGCGCTGTGGAGCCTGGCCCTGTTCGCGGTACTGGTGATCGCGGCCCTGCGGGCGTTGCTGCGCCGCTGACCGGCCGACAAAGCCGGCGCGGCCCGGGCTGGCCGGCGGCCGTGCCCGGCCGGCTTGCTGTTCAGGCGGCGCGCTGCTGCAGCGTGTAGGCGGCGCGGTCGTCCTGCGCCAGCAGCCGCGTCAGGGCGGGCATGGTTTCCTGCAGCGCCGCGTACAGCGTCCAGGGCGGGTTCACCATGAACATGCCGCTGCCATGCAGGCCGAAACCATCGGTGGCCGGTTTTTTCACGGTCAGCGATACATGCAGCCAGCTTTTCACTTGCAGGTTTTCCAGGTGCCGGGCCAGTTCGGTGGCCTCGCGGCGCTGCACCAGCGGGTACCACACGGCGTACGTGCCGGTGGCAAAGCGCTTCAGTCCTTCTTTTACGGCGTTCAGCGCACGCCGGTAGTCCTGCTTGTCTTCGTACGACGGGTCGATCAGCACCAGGCCGCGCCGCGGCGGCGGGGGCAGCAGCGCCTTCATGCCTTCGAAGCCGTCGGTGGCGTAGATGGTGGTCTGGCGCAGCGAGGCCTTGCCGAGCTGTTCCAGGTTGCCCACCAGCACATCGGATTCGGTGGGGTGCATTTCGAACAGACGCAGGCGGTCGCGCTCGCGCAGGGCGTCCAGCGTCAGCCAGGGCGAGCCCGGATAGTGGCGCAGGCGGCCGTCGGGGTTGTAGCGCCGCACCTGTGCCAGGTAGTCGGCCAGCAGCGGCGGCAGATCGTCGCGCTGCCACAGGCGGCCGATGCCGTCGGCGAATTCGGCGTTCTTGGCAGCCCAGTCGCCGTCCAGGGCATACAGCCCGGCGCCTGCATGGGTGTCGATCACCCAGTATGGCGTGTCTTTGCGGTTCAGATAGTCCAGCGTGTGGACCAGCAGGGCGTGCTTGAGAACGTCGGCATGGTTGCCGGCATGGAAGGCGTGTCGGTAGCTGAACAAGGCGGGGTCCTGCGCTCAGGCGGGCGGGCCGATCTCGGCCAGCGCGTCGGTGAAAAGGGCGTCCAGGCCCCAGGATAGCAACAGCCGCGCGCGCGCGGGGTCGTTGACCGTCCAGGCAGCGATGCGGTAGCCGGCGGCATGCGCGGCGTCGATCAGTTCGCGGCTGGCGTCGCGATGGTTGATGTTGAGTGCCGCGCACCCATAGCGCGCCAGCCGTTCGGGCCAGTCGGCAGGCACTTGTTCCACCAGCAGGGCGCGCGGCAGTTCGGGGGCGGCCGCCTGGGCCGCGGCCAATGCGGCTTCGGAAAACGACGACAGCAGCGGCGCGGGCAGGGCGTCTTGCCACAGCGCGCGCGCGGCCAGCGCTACGGCGGCGCCGGTTTCGCTTTCCTGGCCGGGATTGGGCTTGATTTCGACGTTGCAGGCAATGCCGTTGGCGATGGCGTAGCGCGCCACGGCCTGGAAGCTGGGGACAGGTTCGCCGGTGTAGGCGGGCGAATGCCAGCCGCCAGCGTCCAGGCGGGCCAGTTCGGCGAAAGACAGCGCCGCCGCCGGGCCGCGGCCATCGGTGGTGCGGTCGAGGGTGTCGTCGTGCAGCAGGAAGGCGATCTTGTCCTGGCTGAGTTTGACGTCGAACTCGACCATGCGGAAACCGTGCTGGGCGCCCACCCGCATGGCGGCCAGGGTGTTTTCGGGGGCCAGGCGGCCGCCGCCGCGGTGGGCGATGTGGGAGGGATAGGGCCAGGGGGCGGTCATGCTCGAGGCGTTTGCTTGGGGAAGGATGCAAGGATACTCCTTCGGGGCCGGTCTCCCGTGGCACTACCTTAAGGCGAAAGACGGCGTTTTGCAGGGTATTGCTCAGGTGTCTGGCTCCGCAGGTGCCAGACACCGAAGTGGGCAAGGGCTGTTTCAATAGCACGGTGTCTGGCACCTGCGGAGCCAGACACCTGGCAATTGCCAAGAAATCACGGTACTGGTCTTAAGGCAGTGCCATGGGCGGCAGTCTCGAGGCGGCCATCCGGTCAGGCTGTGGCGTACGGGGCGAAAATGGTAAACTCCGGCGGCTTACCGGGTTCGATTCCGGCACCTGGCAAGGGCGAATCGGTTTCGCCTTTTTTTACGCGTTTTTTTGCGGCGCGGCGTCCATCTTCGTCGGGCGCGCCGCGTACGGCAAACAGGGAATCCATGTTCGAACTACTACGCAATCATCGCCGCTGGATGCAGTTCATTCTGCTGATCCTGATCGTGCCGTCGTTCTTTCTGGTCGGCATCCAGGGCTACGAAAGCTTCATCAGCCGCGAGCCCGAGCTGGCGACGGTGGCTGGCCAGCCGATTACGCGCGGCGAGTTCGACATGGCCCACCGCAACCAGCTCGAACAGTTCCGCCAGCGCATGGGCAGCCAGTTCGATCCCGCCCTGGTCGACACGCCCGCCATGCGCGAGCAGCTGCTCAACCAGCTGATCGACCAGCGCCTGCTGGCGCAGGTGGCCATCGACAACCGCTTTTCGGTGTCTGACGGCACGCTGCGCAACACCATTGCCGCGATCCCGCAGGTGCAGGACAACGGCCGCTTCTCGCCCGAGCGCTATCGCCAGGTGCTGGCCGCGCAGGGCATGACCCCCACCTCGTTCGAGGCCGGCCTGCGCCGCGACCTGGCGGTGGGGCGCGTGCTCGAACCCATCACGCAGTCGGCCAGCGTGCCCGACGCCGTCACCGCCTCGCTCGAATCCGCCCTGACGCAGCAGCGCACCGTACAGCTGCGCCGCTTTGCCGCGGCTGATTACCGCGCGCAGGTCTCGGTGTCGCCGCAAGACATCCAGGCCTGGTACGACGCCAACAAGCAGCAGCTGACGGTGCCCGACCAGGTCAGCGCGCAATACCTGGTGCTGGACGAAGCCGCCGCTACACAGGGCGTGCAGGTCAAAGACGAAGACATCGCCAGTTACTACGAACAGAACAAGAACCGCTTCGGCCAGCCCGAGCGCCGCCGCGCCAGCCACATCATGATCGAGTTGCCCGCGGGCGCCACGGAAGACGCCCGCAAGGCCGCGCGCGCCAAGGCCGAAGCGCTAGCCAAGCAGGCCGCGGCAGATCCCGCCAAGTTCGCCGAACTGGCGCGCGCCAACTCGCAAGACGCCGGTTCCGCCGACAAGGGCGGCGACCTGGGCTGGCTGGCGCCGGGCATGCTCACCGGCCCGCTCGAAAAAACCATCTTCAGCCTGTCCAAAGACCAGGTTTCGGGGGTGGTAGAAAGCCCGTCGGGCCTGCACATCGTCAAGGTCACCGAAGTGCAGCCGGCCGCCATCAAGCCGCTGGCCGAAGTGCGCGACGAAATCACCGCCGAAATCCGCAAGCAGATCGCGGCCACGCGCTTTTCCGAGATGGCCACCAAGCTTACCGAAACCGTCTACGACCAGCGCGACAGCCTGCAGCCCGCTGCCGACGCGCTGGGCCTGAAGCTGCGCACCGCCTCCGGTATCACCCGCGAAGGGCTGCTGCCGGCCGAGCAGGCCGGCGCCGGCGCGGCAGCCGGCGGTCCGGATGCCCAGCTGCTCGACAACCCCCGGGTGCGCCAGGCCCTGTTTTCACCCGAAGTGCTGCGCGACAAGCAGAACTCCGGCGTCATCGAACTGTCGCCCGACACCATGCTGGCGGTGCGCGTGGCGCAAATGCAGCCCGAGCACGTGCCGCCGCTGGAAAAAGTCAGCGACCAGATCCGCGAGCGCCTGCTCGACGAGCGCGCCGCCGAGGCGGCCCGCAAAGCGGGCATGGCGGCCCTGGAAGGCTGGAAGGCCGACCCGGCCACGCTGCCCGAAGGCTTCGACGCGTCTGCCGCGGTGTCGCGCCAGCAGCCCGGCCAGCTGTCGCAAGACGTGCTGAATGCCGCGATGCGCCTGCCGGCCCAGCCGGTGCCCGCCTACGTGGGCGTGAACGACGGCAGCGACTTCGTGGTGGTGCGCCTGGACAAGGTCGAGCCCGGCGCCACCGAGGCATCGGCCCGCGACCTGCTGGCGCGCCAGCTGGGGGCGGCCTGGGGCCAGGCCGAAGACGCTGCGGTGCTGAAAATGCTGCGCCAGCAATACCAGGTGAAGATCCTGCCCGAGGCCGCGGCGGTGCTGCAAAGCCAGGATCAGTCCGCCGGCTGATCCTGCTTCAGCATGGGCCGCAGCGCGGCCCATACGTTGTCCAGCAGCAGCGGCTGCGCCTGTTCATTGGGGTGGATGCCGTCGGCCTGGAACAGCGTGCGGTCGGTGGCCATGCCGTCCATCAAGAACGGCACCAGTCCGGCCTGCTCGGCCTTGGCCACCGCCGGGAACACCGCGGCGAAGCGCTGAGTGTAATCGCGCCCGTAATTGGGCGGAATCTGCATACCCACGATCAGCACCTGGGCGCCGGCCTGGCGCGACTGCCGGGCCATGTCGCGCAGGTTCTGCTCGGTCATTTTCAGCGACAGCCCGCGCAGCGCGTCGTTCGGGCCCAGTTCCAGCACCACGATAGCTGGATGGTGCCGCTCGAGCAGCGCCGGCAGGCGCGATACCCCGCCGCTGGTCGTGTCGCCGCTGATGCTGGCATTGACGACCTGGTAGTTGGGGTATTGTTCCGACATCCGCTTCGCCAGCAGCGGTACCCATCCGGTGCCGCGCGCCAGGCCATATTCGGCCGACAGGCTGTCGCCCACCACCAGCACGGTGCGTGCTGCGGAACCTGGCGCCGGGGCGGGAGTCTGAGCGTGGACGGCCGGCGCGGCAAGGGCGGCGGCCATGGCGGCGGCAACAAACCAACGGAAGAATAAGCGCATGGATAGCAAGGTCTCGATTGAAGTGTCTGGGCTGGGCAAGCAGGTGTCCGATGCGGGCGGCACGCTGTCGATCCTGGAAGGAATCGATTTTACGGTGGCGGCCGGCAGCGCCGTGGCCATCACCGGCAGCTCCGGTTCCGGCAAATCCACACTACTGGGACTGATGGCCGGCCTGGACGTTCCCTCGGCGGGCAGCGTGCGGCTGGCGGGGCAGGACCTGTTTTCGCTCGATGAAGACGGCCGGGCGCAATTGCGCGCGCGCCACGTGGGCTTCGTGTTCCAGTCATTCCAGCTGCTGCCGAACTTGACGGCGCTGGAAAACGTCATGCTGCCGCTGGAATTGGCCGGCCAGCCGGCGCGCGAGGCCGCCCAGGGCATGCTGCGGCGGGTGGGGCTGGGCGAGCGGCTGCATCACTATCCGCGCACCCTGTCCGGTGGCGAACAGCAGCGCGTGTCGCTGGCCCGGGCCTTCGTGGTGCAGCCCGACCTGCTGTTCGCCGACGAGCCCACCGGCAGCCTGGACGCGGCCACCGGCGCCACCGTGGTCGACCTGATGTTCGACTTGCACCGTGAGCATGGCACCACGCTGGTGCTGGTCACCCACGATCCGGAACTGGCGGCCCGCTGCGGGCGGCAACTGGTGCTGGCGGCGGGCCGGCTGGCCGGTTGATGGTGGCGCGCTCAATCGCACGGTGTCAGGCACTCTGGCGGGAGCCTGACACCTGGCAACAGCCGCTACGCAGGCACGGCCGTGCGGCTGCGTCGCCATTCGATCAGGCCGATGACGATGCCGCTGCCGCAGATGATGGCGATGCCAACCCAGGTCAGCGCATCCGGAAAGTGCCCCCAGGCCAGCCAGCCCACCGCGGTGGCGCTGACGATCTGCAAATACACGAAGGGCGCCAGCGTCGAGGCCGCGGCGTTGCGATAGGCGCCGATCTGCAGCAGGTGGCCCAGCGCGCCGGATACGCCGGTGGAAACCAGCAGCAGCCAGTTGCCGGGGCTTAAATGGGCCAGCACGGGCAGGGCGGGCGGCAGGGTAACCGGCAGGGCCAGGGTCAGGCACACGGTGCCCACCGCGCCGCTCCAGACCAGCGAGGTGTAGGGGTCGTCGCCGGCCACGCGGCGGGTGGCGATGTACTGCGCTGCAAAGCAGCAGGCTGTCAGCAGGCCGAACATCACGCCCAGCGGGTGCAGCCCGCCGCCGGGGCGTACGATGATCAGCACGCCGCCGAACGCCACGGCCGCGGCTACCCAGCGCGAGGCGCGCGGCGGTTCTTTCAGCACCCAGGGGGCCAGGGCCAGTACGATCAGCGGCGCCAGGAAGTTGATGGCCGTGGCCTCGGCCTGCGGCATGTAGCTCAGCGCGGTGAAGAACGCCAGGGTGGCCAGCAGCATCGAGCCGCCGCGCAGCAGCTGCTCGCGCGGGCGTGTGCTGCGCAGCACCCCCAGGCCGCGGCGGGGCAGCACCAGCGCCAGCACCAGCACCAGGTGCGCCAGATAGCGCACCCAGCACAGGATCAGCAGCGGCACGCCGGCCTCCATGACCCACTTGCCGCTGGCATCCAGGCACGATAGTGTCCAGGACGACAGAATCAACAGTACGATGCCGATCAGCGGGCGCGCCGATGGCGGGCGCGCGGCTGCGGCGGGTGGCGAGGCTGCCGGGGCGGACCCGGCGGCGGCCCGGGACATGCGGGTCTCCTTGTCAGGCGGATGACATGCGCGAGCCGGCGCGCGGCCGGCTCGGCGAAACGGGCACATGATACGCTCATCCTCGCGACACGGATGCGGGCCATGATCGATCTACGAAACATCGAAACTTTTTTCTGGGTATCGACGCTGGGCAGTTTTCGCGCCGCGTCCGAAAAACTCAACACCACCCAGCCGGCGGTCTCGCAGCGCATTGCCTCGCTCGAGCGCGACTTGGGCGTGCGCCTGTTCGAGCGCGACGCGCGCGGCGTGACACTGACAGGCAAGGGCCACGAGCTGCTGTCCCACGCCGAGCGCATGCTGCAGCTGCGCCGCGACATGCTGCAGGCCGCCCGCGAGCAGAACGTGATGCGCGGGCCCCTGCGCATCGGCGTGGCCGAGACCATCGTGCAGACCTGGCTGCCTGCGCTGGTCGAGCATCTGCACGCTGCCTATCCCGCGCTGGTGCTGCAGATCGAAGTCGATACCACGCCGGTACTGCGCAGCCACCTGACGGCGCGCCAGATAGACCTGGCCTTCCTGATGGGCCCGGTGCTGGAAGCCCGCTTCGAGAACCTGCCGCTGTGCGCTTATCCGCTGGCCTGGGTGGCCAGCCCGCGCCTGGCGCTGGGGCCCGAACCCCTGACCCTGCAGCGCATCGGCACGCTGCCGGTCATCACCTATCCGTCCAGCAGCAGCCCGTACCTGTTCGTGCGCGACATGCTCACCCGCGCCGGCGTGCAGGCGCCGCGCATGTACGGCAGCGCGTCGCTGTCGATGGTGGTGCGCATGACGCTGGACTGCATCGGCACCAGCGTGATCGCGCCCGTGTTCCTCGACAAGGAACTGGCCAGCGGCGAGCTGCGGCTGCTGGATGTGCGGGCCGACCCGCTGCCCGATCTGGCCTTCACCGCCACCTGGGTGCAGGGCCCCGACAGCCATGTGGCGCGCGTCATCGCGCAGCTGGCCCAGCAGGCGGCCGCCGGCCGGCTGGCGCGGCCAACAGAAGGGGTATAGCCGCGCACGGCGCGTCGGGCCGCCTAGGATTTTCCCTGATGCCTCCAGGGAAACCCGCATACGGCGAAACGGCGCGGGAGCCCGCGCGATTACCCCGGGCGCGCCCCGCAAACCCGCGCAGTTGCTGGATTCCACAGCGTCCGGCACAGCTTGCCCGCCAAGGCTTAAAAATAATTTATACCTGGGCATCCGAACTTACGATTGGACAGGGCATCGCCCGCCCGGTGCAATGCGCGGCAAAGAGGGGCCGGACGCGCGACGCGGCTGGCCTGGCCGATTTGCAGCGCGCCATCGGGTAACGGGGCCCGGCGCGCGACCGAACCCCGCCTGCAAGGAGAATCCTCCCATGAAGAAGCCCTTGATCGTCGCCGCCATCGCGTTGCTGGCCACCGCCGCCCACGCGCAGGACCTGCCCAAGACCCACCTGAAGGTAGTGGGCGGGCTGAGCAACCTGACTGCCTACAACGACTACGAAAAACCGTTCTGGACCAAGACCGTGCCCGAGCTGTCCAAGGGGCAGGTCACCGCCGACATCAAGGGCTTCAACGAAATGGGGCTGAAAGGCCCCGAGCTGCTGCGCCTGATGTCGCAGGGCGTGATCGAATTCGGCACGGCCACGCTGGCGTACTTCGCCAGCGACAACCCCATCAACGAAGCCATCGACCTGGCCGGCCTGGCTCCCGACGTGAAGACGGCGCGCGCGGTCACGCGCGCCTTCGAGCCCGTGTACGCCAAGCTGTACGGCGAGGGCGCCAACGTCAAGCTGCTGGGCATTTCCACCTATCCGGCACAAGTGCTGTTCTGCAACGCCGACATCAAGAGCCTGGCCGACGTCAAGGGCAAGAAGGTGCGCACCAGCAGCCGCACTACGGCCGAATTCGTCCAGGCGCTGGGCGGCTCCAGCGTCACCATGGCGTTCGGCGAAGTCGTGCCGGCGCTGCAGAACAAGGTAGTGGATTGCGCCATCACCGGCTCGCTGTCGGGCTATTCGGCCAAGTGGTATGAAGTGTCCACCCACCTGTACGCCTTGCCCATCAATTGGAACCAGCAGATCCACGCGGTCAACCAGAAGGCCTGGGACAAGCTCGACCCCAAGGTACAGGCGTTCTTGCAGACCAACATCGACAAGATGGTCGACGACATCTGGGACGCCGCCGCGCGCCAGACCCAGGAAGGCTATGACTGCAACACCGGCGCGGCCGCCTGCCCGTATCCGGTCAAGGGCAAGATGGTGCTGGTGCAGCCTACCGATGCCGACCGCCAGCTGCTGAAGAAGGTGCTCAGCGAATCCGTGCTGCCGAAATGGGCGGCGCGCTGCTCGGCGCAATGCGTCCAGGACTTCAACGCGACCATCGGCAAAGAGCTGGACCTGGTGGCCAAGAAGTAATCCGCCGCACATCATCTGGCGGCCTGCCGCGCGCCGCGCCATGGGATCATTCCCGGCGCGCGCCGCGCGCGCGGCCGCGGAGGCACAGCCATGACCCGACCTGAACAATTCCGGACCCTCGGCGCGCTGCTGCGCCGGGCCGAGTCCTTCTCGCGCGCGGCCGTCTGGGTGGGCGGCGCGCTGACCCTGGCCAGCGTACTGCTGATTTCGTTCGACGTGCTGGCGCGCAAGTTCTTCGGCTTTACCACCGGCGGGGCCGACGAGCTGTCGAGCTACGCCTTCGCCATCAGCACCTCGTGGGCCCTGGCGTTCGCCACGCTGCAGCGCGCCAACGTGCGCGTCGACGTGTTGTACCAGTATCTGCCGGTGCGCCTGTCGGCGCTGCTGGACTGGATCTCGCTGGTGGCGCTGGGCGTTTTCATGGTCTACCTGACCTACTACGCCATGGACATGGCGCAGACTTCCTGGGCGCGCAATTCGGCGGCCAATACGCCGCTGGCCACCCCGCTGTGGATCCCGCAGGGGCTGTGGATGCTGGGCCTGCTATGGATGTGCATTACCGTGGCCCTGATGCTGGTGCGCGCCTCGCTGGCGCTGGCTACCGGCGATCTGGATCTGGTCAAGCAGATCTGCGGCGTGCGCTCGGCCCAGGAAGAAGCCGATGAGGAAGCCGCCGCCGGCGAACGTATGGTGAAAGGAGACGCCGCATGATTGCTACCGCCCTGATCCTGCTGCTGGTGCTGATCGGCATTTCCATCCCCGTGGGCGCCGCCCTGGGCGTGCTGGGCCTGATCCTGGACCCCTTGTATTCCATGCTGCCGCTGACGCGCGCCATCGGCGAAGTATCCTGGAGCGCCAACAACGAGTTCCTGTTGGTGGCGATCCCGTTATTCATCATGCTGGGCGAGGTGCTGCTGCGGTCAGGTTTTGCCGAGCGCATGTACGGCGCCATGAGCCTGTGGCTGTCGTGGCTGCCGGGCGGGCTGATGCACGCCAACATCGGCGCCTCGACCCTGTTCTCGGCCACGTCCGGTTCCAGCGTAGCCACCGCGGCCACAGTGGGCACGGTGGCCCTGCCGCAGATCAAGCGCTACGGCTATCACGAGCCGCTGTTCCTGGGCAGCCTGGCCGCGGGCGGCACGCTCGGCATCCTGATCCCGCCGTCGATCAACCTGGTGATCTACGGCGTGCTGACCAACTCGTCGGTGCCCAAGCTGTACTTGGCCGGTATTCTGCCCGGCTTCGGGCTGGCGGCGCTGTTCATGCTGACGGTGGTATTGGCCTGCGTGATCAAGCCGCAATGGGGCGGCCGCAAGATCAGCGCCACACTGGCGCAGCGCCTGGCCAGCCTGGTGCACCTGGCGCCGCCGCTGGGCATTTTCTTCCTGGTAGTGGGTTCCATCTATGCCGGCCTGGCCACGCCCACCGAGGCGGCCGCGCTGGGCGTGCTGGGCGCGCTGATCCTGGCGGCCTGCTTCGGCCGCCTGAATCTGGCCATGCTGCGCGAAGCCGTCGAAGGCACCATGCGCTCTACCGCCATGATCATGTTGATCGTGGTCGCCGCCAGCTTCCTGAATTTCGTGCTGGCCGCCACCGGCCTGACCGACGCGCTGACCCGGTCGATCACCGGCCTGGGCCTGTCGCCGGGCTGGATGCTGCTGATTGTGGTGCTGTTCTACCTGGTGCTGGGCTGCTTCATGGAAACGCTGTCGATGATGATCACCACGATTCCCATCGTGGCGCCCATCATGATCGCGCTGGGTTACGACCCGATCTGGCTGGGCATTGTCATCATCGTGCTGGTCGAGGCTGCGTTGATCACGCCGCCGGTGGGCCTGAACCTGTTCGTGGTGCAGAGCCTGCGCAAGAGCGGCAGCATGGGCGCCGTCATTGTGGGCAGCCTGCCGTTCGTGCTGGCCATGTTCGTGATGCTGGCGCTGCTGGCGTTCTTTCCCGGCCTGGCCTTGTGGCTGCCGCGCGTGTTCGGCTGACGCGCGGGCCGTTTCTTTTTATCGAGTTTTACGCAGGAATCATCATGAAAGCTGTCTTCCAAGTCGAGTCCGACGGCGCCGTCCGCAGCCTGGAAACCGACATCCGCAATCTGGTGGTAGCCGGCTGGGCCGGGCGCGACCGCGCCGCCATCGAGCATCACATCGAAGAGCTGGCCGCCATCGGCGTGCCGCGCCCCAGCAGCGTGCCGCTGTACTACCGTATCGCCGACAACCAGCTGACCCAGGCCGCGCGCATTCAGGCGGTGGGCGATGCCTCTTCCGGCGAAATCGAAACCTTCGTGTTCGCGGCGGGCGGCGAGCTGTATGTCAGCATCGCGTCCGACCACACCGACCGCAAGCTGGAATCGCATAGCGTGGCGCTGTCCAAGCAGGTGTGCGCCAAGCCGGTCGGCACCGCCGCCTGGCGGCTGGCGGACGTGGCCGACTACTGGGACGAACTGGAAGTGCGCGCGACCATTGTCGAGAACGGCGTCCAGGTGCTGTACCAAGAGGGCACGCTGGCGTCGCTGCGCACGCCCGCCGAACTCATCGCCGGCTACACCCAGGGCGGGACGCTGCCCGACGGTACCGGCATGACCTGCGGCACCGTGGCGGCCATCGGCGGCATCCGGCCGTCGGCCACCTTCATCATGGAACTTTCCGATCCGCGCCGCCAGCGCGTGCTGCGCCACCGCTATGATGTCGAGGTCTTGCCCGAAGTGGCCTGAGCCCCGCCGCGCCACTCTCGATATCCACTGACTTGCACGCCGCGCCGCGGCACGAGGACTTCATGCTTGCCACCTTGAACGACACCGCCGCCGCCTTGCAGCAAGGCAGCACCAGCTCGGTTGAACTGACCGAGGCCGCACTGGCCCGCGCCCGGGATCCGGCCGGCGAGGGCGCGCGCGTATTCACGCGCGTGTACGCCGAGCAGGCCCGCGCGGCCGCGCAGGCTTCCGATACCCTGCGCGCGGCCGGGCTGGCGCGCTCGCCCGTCGACGGCCTGCCCATCTCCATCAAAGACTTGTTCGACGTGGCCGGCGAGACCACGCTGGCCGGGTCGGTGGCGCGCCAGGGCGAGCCGGCGGCCGACGAGCACGCGGTCGTGGTGCAGCGCCTGCTGGCGGCGGGCGCCGTCATCATCGGCCGCACCAACATGGTGGAATTCGCCTACTCGGGCCTGGGCATCAACCCGCACTACGGCACGCCGCTCAACCCCTGGGACCGCGCCAGCGGCCGCATTCCCGGCGGCTCGTCGTCGGGCGCGGCGGTATCGGTCACCGACGGCATGGCGCTGGGCGCCATTGGCTCGGACACCGGCGGCTCGGTGCGCATCCCGGCGGCGCTGTGCGGCCTGGCCGGTTTCAAGCCCAGCGCCTGGCGCGTATCCATGGCCGGGGTGTTGCCGTTGTCGACCAGCCTGGATTCGATCGGCCCGCTGGCGCCCACGGTGCGCTGTTGCGCCACGCTGGACGCCATCCTGGCCGGCGAGGAAGTATCCGAATGGCAGCCGGCCATGCTTGGCGGTCTGCGCCTGGCCGTGCCCACCACCCTGGCGCTGGATGGCATGGACGCGCACGTGTCGCAGGCCTTCGCCGCCGCGCTGTCCCGCCTGTCGGGCGCCGGCGCGCGCATCGAAGAAATCGAAGCGCCCGAATTCGCGCAGCTGGCCGCCATCAATGCCAAGGGCGGCTTTACCGCGTCCGAGGCCTGGGCCTGGCACCGCGACCTGATCGCCCGCAAGGCCGACCGCTACGACCCGCGCGTGGTGTCGCGCATCCGCCGGGGGGCCGACATGTCGGCCGCCGACTACCTGGACCTGCTCGACGCGCGCGAAGCCTGGGCGGCGGCGGTGGAACACCGCATTGCCGGCTACGACGCGCTGCTGCTGCCCACCGTGCCGGTGGCGGCGCCCACCGTAGCCGAACTCACGGCCAGCGACGAAGCCTATTACGCGGCCAACGGCCTGATCCTGCGCAACCCCACGCTGATCAACTTCCTGGATGGCTGCGCCGCGTCGGTGCCGTGCCAGCCGCCCGGCACGGCGCCCGCCGGCCTGATGGTGGCGGGCGCCAATGGCGCCGACCGCCGCATCCTGTCGATCAGCATGGCCATCGAAGACCTGCTGCAGTCATGATGCATGCCCCGCAATCCGGCGCGGCCCATCGGGCGCGGCTCGAGGCGCGCGCCGGCCGGCTGGCCGGCCCCACGGCTAACGTGGCGCCCGGCCATGTGCAGGCCAACCTGGCGATCCTGCCGGCCGACGTGGCCGGCGATTTCCTGCGCTTCTGCCAGCGCAATCCCAAGCCGTGTCCGCTGCTGGCGGTGTCCGAGCCGGGCGATCCCGCGCTGCCTGCCCTGGGCCGCGACATCGACGTGCGCAGCGACATTCCGCGCTACCGGGTATGGCGCGACGGCCAGCTGGCGGGCGAGCCCACCGACGTGCGCGACCTGTGGCGCGACGATCTGGTGGCGTTCCTGATCGGCTGCTCGTTTTCGTTTGAAGAGGCCATGCTCGACAATGGCCTGCCGGTGCGCCATATCGAACAGGGCTGCAATGTGCCCATGTACCGCACCTCGATCCCCACCGAGCCGGCCGGGCCGTTCCGGGGGCCGCTGGTGGTGTCGATGCGGCCGCTGAACGCCGCCGACGCCATCCGCGCCATCCAGGTCACATCGCGGTTTCCGTCGGTGCACGGCGCGCCGGTGCACCTGGGCGATCCGGCCCAGATCGGCATTGCTGACATCAACCGCCCGGACTATGGCGACCCGGTCGAGATCCGGCCGGGCGAAATCCCCGTGTTCTGGGCCTGCGGCGTCACGCCGCAATCGGTGGTGGCGGCCGTGCGGCCGAAGTTCTGCATCACGCACGCGCCGGGCCACATGCTGGTGACAGACCTGCTCAACAGCCGGATGGCGGTGCTGTAGAAAGCCGTTCAGGTGTCCAGGTGTCTGACTCCCGCAGGGTGTCAGACACCTGGTTCCAGCGCTTCGGGGCTGGGACTTTCCGGTCAGAAGATGTGCCGGAAGCCCACGGCCGCGCCGACCTGGCTGCTGCCGCCGTCGATCTCGTCGCTGGCGGCGTCTTTGACCTTGTTGTAGTCGACCGTGGCGTACACCTGCGAACGCTTGGACAGGGCGTATTCGGCCACCGCCACCAGGGCGTAGCGTTTGCCCTTGTCGCCGGATTCGACCACGTTCTTGCTGCGGTCGTAGTAAGCGGCGCCGGTAATGGCCCAGCGCGGCGTGGCCTGCCAGGTTACGCCGGCGAAGTAGCCATCGTCTTTGCGGTCCAGGCCCGGCATGGGCGTGCCGCCCATCACGGCGTTCACGAAGCCGGTTTCATCGCGGCCGTTGAAGTAGCCGGCGAACAGCTTGGCGGCCTCGAACTGGTACGAGGCGTTCAGGTTCCATACACGCTGGCGGTCGTCGGAATTGGTGTCCGAGTATGTTTGCTGGTAGGAGCCGCCCACCGCGAACTGGCCGAAGGCGTAGCGCAGCGACGCGCCGTACTGCGAACCCACTTTGTGGTCGTCGTAGTCTTCACCATTGGCATACGACAGCACCAGCGCCAGGCCGCCCAGCGTGTTGGAATAGGTGAACATGTTGCCGGTGCGCACGCGCGACATGGCGGCCGGCAGCCAGGCGTTCTGGTCGTAGTTGCCGACGGTCAGCGGGTCGAAATGGTCGGCCAGCAGGTTGAACATGGGCGTGTTCTGCAGGCCCAGGGTCAGGGTGCCGATGGCGCCGCCATCCAGGCCCAGGTAGGCCAGCCGGCTGAAGGTTTTGTCGGGATCGGACCCATTGCCATTCTGCATGTTGAAGCCGTTTTCCAGGCGGAAGAAGGCCTTCATGCCGTCGCCCAGGTCTTCGGTGCCGCGCAGGCCCCAGCGGCTGTTGGAAATGGCGCCGTTGGCCAGGCCGAAGCGGCTGCCGTCGTCCTGGCTGCTGCGGCTGAGATAGCGCATGCTGATGTCGGCAATGCCGTACAGCGTGACGCTGGTTTCGGCCGCGGCGGTGCCCGCGGCCAGCCCGCCCAGGGCCAGCAGCGCGATGGCGGTTTTCTTCATGGTGTTTCCTCCCGTACAACTTTTACTTGCCCGGTTCGTGGCCGGTGCAGGGTGCCGGTGGCGCGGCAGCGGATGGCTGCCGCGCTGTCGGCTGATAATGCGCCGGCCCCGCGGGGCGGGGCCGGCGCGCCTACTTTTCTACATGCGCATGTGCTGGGGCAGCCAGGTGGCGATACCGGGCAGCGCGTACAGCAGCAGCACCGCCACGATCATCAGGAAGAACATCGGCAGCGACGCCCGGGCAATATACGGCAGTTCGCGTCCGGTCATGCCTGACAGGACGAACAGGTTGAAACCCACCGGCGGCGTGATCTGCGCCATTTCTACTACGAACACCACGAAGATGCCGAACCAGATCAGGTCGATGCCGGCCGCCTGCACCGTGGGCAGCAGCACGCCCATGGTCAGCACCACGATGGAGATACCGTCCAGGAAGCAGCCCAGCACGATGTAGAAGGCCATCAGTGCCATAATCAGCCAGAACTGCGACAGGCCCAGGCCGCCGATCCATTCGGCCAGCGCGCGCGGCAGGCCGATATAGCCCATCGACAGCGTCAGGAACTGCGCGCCGGCCAGGATCAGCGCAATCATGCAATACAGACGGGTGGCGCCCATCAGTGACTGGACAAAGGTGCCGAACGACAGCGACCCCTGCAGGATGGACAGCACCAGCGCGCCCACCACGCCGATGGCGGCCGCTTCGGTAGCCGTGGCGATACCGGCGTAGATCGAGCCCAGCACGGCGGCGATCAGCAGCAGTACCGGAATCAGGTGGCGCGACTGGTACAGCTTCTGGCGCAGCGTCATGCCGGCGTCGGCCGCCGGCACCTTGCCGGGGTTGCGCACGGCCCACCAGGCGATATAGCCCATGAACAGCGCGGCGAGCAGCAGGCCGGGCACGATGCCCGCGATGAACAGGTGCGCGATCGAGACGTCGGCCGCCACACCGTAGACGATCATGATGATCGAGGGTGGGATCAGCAGGCCCAGGGTGCCGGCGCCCGACAGCGTGCCCAGCACCTTGTCTTCGGGGTAGCCGCGCCGCTTGAGTTCCGGAATGGTCATCTTGCCCACGGTGGCGCAAGTGGCCGCCGACGAGCCCGATACCGCCGCGAAGATGGCGCAGCCGATCACATTGGTATGCAGCAGCCGGCCGGGCAGGCGGTTCAGCCAGGGCGCCAGGCCCTTGAACAGGTCTTCGGACAGGCGCGTGCGGAACAGGATCTCGCCCATCCACAGGAACAGGGGCAGGGCGGTCAGCGTCCAGCTGGACGCGGCGCCCCAGATGGTGACGGCCATGGCGTCGCCGGCCGGGCGGCTGGAGAAAATCTCCATGCCGATCCAGGCGGTGCCGGCCAGGGTCAGGCCGACCCACACGCCGCAGCCCAGCAAGGCAAAGATCGAGACGATCAGCAGGGTAATGACCAGGACTTCATTCATGGGTTTGCTGCGAAGTGGGGGCGGGCAGGCCGCGCAGGCGGCGCACCAGCTCATCGACCACGGACACCAGGAACAGCACGGTGCCCACGGCCATGGCGATCTGGGGAATCCAGAGCGGCGTGGCGTCGTTGGCGGTGGAAATATCGTTGTACATGCGCGAATCGAGCACCAGCTTGATGCTGAAATACGCGAAAGCCGCGGCCAGCACGGTGCCCACTGCCAGCGCGAAGATGTCGAGCCGCCGGCCGCCGCGCGCGGCCAATGAATTCAGCAGCAGCGTGACGCGGATATGCTCGCCGTGCTTGAAGGTAGTGGCCAGGGCCAGGAAGCCGGCCGCGGCCATGAAGTAGCCGGCGTAGGCATCGGTGCCGGGAATGTTCCAGCCCATCTGGCGGGCGATGATGGCGGCCAGCACCGAAGCCAGCACGCCGATCATGCACAGGCCGGCCAGCAGGCCGGCCGCGTTGTACAAGGTATCGAGAAAACGGCGCATGCGGGCCTACATCTTGCGGTAGGCGTCGACCATGGCCTTGCCGTCGGCGCCGGAACGCTCCAGCCAGTCGTCGATCATGCGCTCGCCCACCTTGGTCAGGCCGGATTGCAGCTCGGGCGTGGGGGTGATGATGTCCAGGCCGTTCTTGGTCAGCTCTTGCTGGTACCACTTGTTCTTTTCTTCCGACAGCTTCCAGCCGCGCTCTTCGGCCTGGGCGCCGGCCTTCTTCAGGGCCTCCTGGGTGGCGGGATCCAGGGCGTCATAGGCTTTCTTGTTGACGATGACGGCGTTCTTGGGCAGCCAGGCCTGGGTGTCGTACCACTTCTTGATGTATTCGTAGGTCTTGGTGTCGTAGCCGGTGGATGCCGACGACATGTACGAATCGATCACGCCGGTAGCCATGGCCTGGGCCAGTTCCGCCTGCTGCACGGTTACCGGCTGCGCGCCGACCAGTTCGGCGATCTTGGCGGTGACCGGGCTGTAGGCGCGCCACTTCAGGCCCTTCAGGTCTTCGACTTTCTTCAGGTCTTTATTGGCGAAAATGCCCTGCGGCGGCCAGGCCACCGCGTACAACAGCATCATGCCGTGAGAGGCCAGTTTCTTTTCCAAGTAGGGCTTCTGGGCCTGGTACAGCTTGAACGAGGCGGGGTAGCCGGTAGCCAGAAAGGGCAGGCCGTCCAGCGCGTACACCGGATCTTCGTTGGCGTAATTGGTAAGCAGAATCTCGCCGATCTGGGCCTGGTTGCCCTGCACGGCGCGCTTGATCTCGGGCGCCTTGTACAACGACGCATTGTTGTGCAGCGTGATCTTCAGCTTGCCGCCGGACAGGCTCTCGACATCCTTGATGAAAGTGTTCAGATTCTCGACATGGAAATTGCTGGCGGGGTAGGCGCTGGGCAGGTCCCAGGTGGTCTGGGCGGCGGCGCCGGCGCTGAAGGCCAGCACGAAGCTGCCGGCCAGCAGGGAAAGTGTCTTGTTCATGGGAGATCCTTCGTAGGCAGTCATGGACGGATGGCCTCGGGGGCACCGCGGGTACGCCGCGGCGTACCTGCCGCGGCTGTCACAAACCGTGCAATTCTAAGACGCAAGAACCCCCGGCAGGCCCCCGAAAGGGCTGCGTAGGGGTAATTCCTAGGGTGGTTTTACAACCGTGGCGACGCCCGCCTATTGCATGGCTGCCGGCAGCAAGGTCACTATCCCGGGAAACAGCGTGATCAGCGCGGTGGCCAGCACCAGCAGCAGAAAAAACGGGAACGCCATGCGCACCAGCTCGAACAGGTTGCGCCCCGTGATGCCCTGCAGCACGAACAGGTTGAACCCCACCGGCGGCGTGATCTGGGCCATTTCCACTACCAGGATCAGGTAGATGCCGAACCACAGCGGGTCGATGCCGGCCGCCTGCACGGCGGGCATCAGTACCGCGGCGGTTAGCACCACGATGGAAATGCCGTCCAGGAACATGCCCAGCAGGATGAAGAACAGCGTCAGCACAGCGATCAGTCCGAACTGGCTGAGCCCCAGCGACGAGATCCAGGCCGCCAGGTTGGCCGGCAGGCCGGTGAAACTCATGGCGCTGGTCAGGTACGCCGCGCCCAGCAGGATGAACGAGATCATGCACGAGGTGCGGACCGCGCCCATCAGGCTGTCGATGAACGATGCCCGGGTCAGCGACTTGCCGGCCGCGGCGATCAGCAGCGCGCCGATGACCCCGATGGTGGCCGCTTCGGTGGCGGTGGCGATGCCCGCGTAGATTGAGCCGATGACGCCCGCGATCAGCAGCGATACCGGCGCCAGCAGCCGCAGCCGCGCCAGCATGGCCATCAGGGGCACGGCCGGCTCACGCGGCGGCACCTTGTCGGGATGGCGCAGCGACCACACGCCGATGTAGCCCGAGAACAGCAGCATCAGCATCAGGCCCGGCAGTACGCCGCCGATGAACAGCTTGATCAGCGACACTTGCGCGGCCACGCCATAGACGATCATCACGATCGACGGAGGAATCAGCAGGCCCAGCGTGCCGGCCCCGGCCAGCGAGCCGATCGCGATGCCGTCGTCGTAGCCGCGCGCTTTCAATTCGGGCAGCGAGATGCGGCCGATGGTGGCCGCGGTGGCCGCCGACGAGCCGCTGACGGCGGCGAAGATGCCGCAGCCTAGCACGTTGACGTGCACCAGCCGGCCCGGCAGCCGCCGCACCCATGGCCCCAGGCCAGTGAACATGTCTTCGGCCAGGCGCGTGCGGTACAAGATCTCGCCCATCCAGATGAACAGCGGCAGCGCCGTCAGCGCCCAACTGGCCGAAGCGTCCCAGGCCTTGGTGGCGAAGATGATGCCGGCCGGCGCGTCGGTGTACAGGGCCAGGCCGATCAGGCCGCAGGCCACCAGCGCCAGCGACACCCACACGCCGCAGGCCAGCAGGGCCAGCAGGCTGCAGATGATGACCAGGGATTGAGTCAAATCACCCATGAGCGGTCTCCTCGGGTTGGCCGCCGCGCAGCACGATACCCAGCCGGCGCAGGAGCATGGCCGCCAGCAGCGCCAGCCCGATGGGCATGCAGATCTGCGGAATCCACAGCGGCACGGCCAGCATGCCCTGGGCCACTTCGCCATAGGCGTACGATTCGTACACGAATTGCGCGGCCTGCCACGCCGCCCAGGCGGCCAGGCCGGTGCCGATCAGCGTGGCCAGCACCTCGTAGCCGCGCTGGCGGCGCGCCGGCAGCACGTGCAGCAGCAGCGTCACGCGGATATGGTCGCCGCGCAGCATGGCATAGGGCAGGGCCAGGAAAATCGACGCGGCCATCGACCACGCGGCGAAGTCGTCCGACGCCGGGATCTGCACCCCGGCCAGGCGCCCGGCGATCTGGGTGGCGATAATCACCCCGATCAGGGCCAGGAACAACGCCGCCAGCGCGCCGCTGGCAAGGGCCAGCCGCTCGAACAGGGGAACTCGGAATCTGGACATGGCGGTTTCCGCTTACTGGCGATAGGTGTCCAGCACTTGCTTGCCGTCGGCGCCGGCCCTGGCCTGCCACTCCTCGACCATGGTTTCGCCCACGGCCTTCAGTTCCTTCGCGAGCTCGGGCGGCAGCGGTTCCACGGCCATGCCATGACTGGCCAGCGTCCGGGTCAGCTCGTCGGTCTTGGCGCGGGCGGTCTTCCAGCCGCGCGCCTCGGCCCGGGCGCCGGCTTCCAGCACGGCTTTCTGCGCTGTCTCGGGCAGGCGCTTGAAGGCGCGCTTGTTGGCAATAACGAAGCTCTGCGGAATGAATGCCTGCGCGTCGTAGTAATACTTGACGTAGTCCCAGGCCTGCGTATCTACGCCGGTGGCCGGCGAGGTCAGCATGGCGTCGATGACGCCGGTCGAGAATGCCTGCGGCACTTCGGGCGTCTGTACGGTGGTGGGCACGGCGCCCATCAGCGTAGCCATGCGGCTGGTCGACGCGCTGTAGGCGCGAAAGCGCGTGCCGGCCAGATCGGCCAGGCGCGCGACCGGCTTCTTGGTGTAAATGCCTTGCGGAGGCCACGGCGAACCGTAGATCAGCACGATACCCTGCTTGTCCAGGCGCTGGGCCAGCAGCGGCCGGGTGGCCTTCCACAGCTTCTCGGAATCATCGAACGACGACGCCAGGAACGGCACGCTGTCGATCTCGAACATGGGGTCTTCATTGCCCATGGCCGATACCAGCACTTCGCCGATCTGCACCACGCCTTGCTGCACGCCGCGCTTGACTTCGGGCCGCTTGAGCAGCGTGCTGTTGGACGTGACGTTGATCTGCAGCGCGCCCTGGGTGGCGGCCTTGACGTCATCGGCGAACTGGCGCACGTTCTGGGTCAGGTAGTTGGCATCGGGCTGTTCAGCCGTCATGGTCCAGGTGGTGGCGGCGTGGGCGCCGCCGACGGCCAGCGCCGCGGCCAGGCACAGCAGAGTCTTCTTCATCGGGTTTCCTCTTGTTTTCCTCTTGGAGGGATAGGGTCAGCGCGCCGGAGGCAGATCGTCCGAGCGCAGGTCCCACAGCAAGTGGAACGTGCGCGCCTGCTCGCTGGACAATTCCAGCTGCTCGGCCACCAGGCGCACCGCGGCAGCGGCGGCCGGCTCAGTGGTGGCGTCCACCAGCAGCACCGGCTCCAGCGTGCGGGTGGCCGGGTCTTCGGAAGGCAGGGGGGTCGACAAATCCGGATCGGGCGTCAGTACGCGCAGCGCCAGCACGCCGTCGATGTTCAGCACCGATTCGGCCAGCGCGGCCGCGCGCGCGGCGGTTTCCACGCTGCCCAGCGGCAGCAGGCCCAGCGCCGCGCCCGTGCCGGCGCCGGCCAGCGGCGACACCACGCTGACGCGGCGGTTGGTGTCGCGCATGCGCGCGAAGTTGGTCAGCGACCAGGGCGTCTGGTGTTCGAAGGCCTGCCGGTACGCCGGGCTGCCGAACACATGCAGCGATTCGGTGCGGTACAGCGCCAGGTAGCGGCGCTCGCCGTGCGGCGCACGATAGCGGCGCGCCCATCGGAAGCCCGCAATGCCGGCACGCTCGGCCATGTGCTCGCGGTCGTACCACTGGTTGAAGTCGTCTTCGTGCGCCGGGTCGATGTCCGTCCAGATGAACAGTTCGCCCATGGCGTCGCGGTCTTGTCGAATCGGGGCTGCCACGTGTTTCTCCATCGTTCGGCCGCACAGCCGGCCGCTACGCGAAGCATTCTGTGCAGCGGGGGCGGCAGCGACAAACGGTTTATTCCGGTGCTGCCGATAAAGAAAAACTTATCGCTGCGGCGCGCCGCGCCACTGCGGCCTTTGCATAGCGCGCGCAGGCAGCCGCGGCCGGGAAAACCCCGATGTGCCGGCTACAGCGCCAGCACGCCGCTGTCCAGCGGCGGCAGGGCATCGTCATTGTGCTGGGCGTAATGCCGCATCTGTTCCAGGGCCAGGCGCACCACGGCTTCGGCCAGGCCGGCCACCGGGTCGGGCCGCCAGCTGGCCACCAGCCGCAGGTGCGGCAGTTGCTGCGGGCATTGCACCAGTTCATAGCGTCCGCCCTGCAGGCCGGGCCGCACTGCCGCCACGGGCAGCGTGGCCACGCCCAGGCCGGCTTCGATGAATTGCGTGCAGGCGGCGATGGACGACACGAAGTGGATGTGCCCCGGCTGTACGCCGGCCGCATCGAGCACATCGAGCAATTGCAGGTGTGGCTGCGAATGGCGCGGAAACGTCACCAGCGGCTGCGCGGCCAGCTCCGCCACCGTGGCGCGAGCCGGCAGCCCGCTGCCTGCGCTGCGCACCCAGCCCATCTTCAGCATGCCCATGTCGCGGTTGCGCACCCCGTCGCCCACCACCGGGTCGGTCTGCAAAGCCACGTCCAGGTTGCCGTGCTTGAGCAGGTCCTGCAGGCGCCGCGTCGACTCCGCCGTCAACTCGATTTCCAGCTCGGGATAGGTGTCGTGCAATTGCCGGATCAGCGGCGTGAACCAGGTATGCACAATGGACTCGACCACGCCCAGCCGCACCGTGCCGCGCAGCCGCGGAGGGCCGGCCAGAGCTTCGCGCATGGCCTGGTCGGTGTCCAGCATGCGCTGCGCGTAGTCCAGCAGCGTGCTGCCCGCCTGGGTCAGGCGGGTGTCGCGGCTGCCGCGCTCGAACAACTGTTGGCCCAGGTCGTTTTCCAGGGCGGCGATGCGGCCCGAGATGGCCGCCTGGGTCAGGTTCAGCTTGCCGGCCGCGGCCTTGAAACTGCGCAGCCGCGCTACCCAGATGAAGGTTTCCAGAAAGCGGATATTCACGGAAGACGCCCCTGTAAGAACCGGCCGCGCAGCGGTCGGCAAGCCAGTTGGATTAATTTTTTGTTGATGAAATATAGATAAATTATTAGTATTTCGTCTACATTGATTTTGCGGAGCGTTCCGTGAACCCTCATCTCATCGCCTCGTCGGCGCATCTGGCCGGCAGCCGCGCGCCGGATCTTTCCGAAGTGGAGTTCGGCCTGATGATCGCCGGCCATGCGTTCGACCGCTGGACCGTGCGCTGCATGGCCGCCGCCGGCCTGCCCGACCTGACGGCCACCGATGTCATGGTGCTGCACCACGTCTATCACCGCCAGCGCAGCAAGAAGCTGGCCGACATCTGCTTCACGCTGAATGTCGAAGACACGCACATCGTCAATTACTCGCTGAAGAAGCTCGAACGCCTGGGCGTGGCGCGCGGCGAGCGCAGCGGCAAAGAGGTGTTCTACAGCGTGACCGACGAGGGCGCCGCATTCATCAAGCGCTATACCGAAATTCGCGAGCAATGCCTGATCGACGGCCTGGAGGCCGGCGCGGGCGCGGGCGTGGAATTCAACCGGCAGCTGGCCAAGGCTTTGCGCGCGCTGTCCGGCCTGTACGACCAGGCGGCTCGCGCGGCCACCTCGCTATAACCCGTTCCGGCCAGCGGCGGTCCGCAAGCCCGGCCCGCCGCGCCATTCCTTTTACTTGTCGAGGACACTATGAAGTGGCAATTCTGGATTGACCGTGGGGGCACGTTCACCGATATCGTGGCGCGCCGCCCCGATGGCAGCACGGCCACCGCCAAGCTGCTGTCGGAAAACCCCGAGCAGTACCGCGACGCGGCCGTCGCCGGCATCCGCCAACTGCTGGGCCTGGCCGCGGGCGAGCCGGTGCCGGCCGAGCGGGTGGAGTGCGTGAAGATGGGCACTACCGTGGCCACCAACGCTCTGCTCGAGCGCAAGGGCGAACGCACCCTGCTGGTGACCACGCGCGGTTTCCGCGACGGCCTGCGCATTGCCTACCAGAACCGGCCGCGCCTGTTCGACCGCAACGTAATGCTGCCCGAGATGCTGTACGAATCGGTAGTGGAAGCCGACGAACGGGTCGATGCCGGCGGCGCCGTGGTGCGCGCACTGGATGAAGGCCGCCTGCGCCAGCAGCTGCAGCAGGCGTACGACAGCGGCATCCGGGCCGTGGCCGTGGTCTTCATGCACGCCTGGCACGCGCCCGCGCACGAGCAGCGCGCCGCCGCGCTGGCGCGCGAAATCGGCTTCACGCAGGTGTCGGCCTCGCACGAGGTCAGCCCGCTGATTAAGTTCGTCTCGCGCGGCGACACCACGGTGGTCGATGCGTATCTATCGCCCATCCTGATGCGCTATGTCGACCAGGTTGCGTCCGAACTGCCCGGCATCCGCCTGATGTTCATGCAGTCCAGCGGCGGGCTGACCGACGCGCACCGCTTCCGCGGCAAGGACGCCATTCTGTCCGGCCCGGCCGGCGGCATTGTCGGCATGGTGCGCACCAGCGAGCTGGCCGGCCTGCCGCGCATCATCGGTTTCGACATGGGCGGCACGTCTACCGACGTGTCGCACTATGCGGGCGAATTCGAGCGCGAGTTCGAGACCCTGGTGGCCGGTGTGCGCATGCGCGCGCCCATGATGAGCATCCATACCGTGGCCGCCGGCGGCGGCTCGATCCTGCATTTCGACGGCGCGCGCCTGCGCGTGGGGCCCGATTCGGCCGGCGCCAATCCGGGGCCGGCCTGCTACCGGCGGGGTGGCCCGCTGGCCGTGACCGACTGCAACGTGCTGCTGGGCAAGATCCAGCCCGATTTCTTCCCGCGCGTGTTCGGCCCGGCGGCCGACCAGCCGCTGGACCACGACGCGGTGCGGCAGCGCTTCGAAGCCATGGCCGCCGAGGTGCGCGCGGCCACCGGCCGCGACATGGCGCCCGAGCAGCTGGCCGAGGGCTTTCTGGAAATCGCCGTGGGCAACATGGCCGAGGCCATCAAGCGCATTTCGGTGCAGCGCGGCCACGACGTCACCGAATACGCGCTGACGGTGTTCGGCGGCGCCGGCGGGCAGCATGCCTGCCTGGTGGCCGATGCGCTGGGCATGACCACGGTGTTCGCCCATCCGCTGGGCGGGGTGCTGTCGGCCTACGGCATGGGCCTGGCCGACCAGACCGACATGCGGCAGAAAACCGTGGAAAAAGTGCTGGATGCGGCGCTGATGCCTGAACTGCAGTCCGAGCTGGACGAACTGGCCGGACAGGCCGAAGGCGAGCTGCGCCGCCAGCATGTGCCGGCCGATCTGATCCAGGTGCAGCGCCGCCTGCACCTGAAATACCGCGGCACCGACACCGCGCTGGAAGTGGCTTACGGCGAACTGGCCCGGGTGCGGCAGGACTTCGAAGCCGCCTACCGGCAGCGTTATTCGTTTTTGATGCCCGGCCGCGAACTGGTGGTGGAAACCATTTCGGTCGAGGCCACCGGCGGCGGCGAGCCGGCCACCGAGGCGCCCGCCGATCGCAGCCGCGCCGGCGCGCCGCCGGTGCGCCAGACTGTCAAGATGTACGGGCAGGGCGCCTGGCGCGACACGCCGCTGTACGTGCGCGCTGACCTGGTACCGGGCGATGTGCTGGCCGGGCCCGCCATCATTTCCGAGCCCAACCAGACCACGGTGGTCGAGCCGGGCTGGCAGGCCGAGCTGACGCCGCTGGACCACATCCTGCTCAAGCGCGTCGAGGCCCGGCCCGAGCGCCGCGCGGTCGGCACGCAGGCCGATCCGGTCATGCTGGAAGTCTTCAACAACCTGTTCATGTCCATCGCCGAGCAGATGGGCTATCGGCTGCAGAACACGGCCTACTCGGTCAACATCAAAGAGCGCCTGGATTTTTCCTGCGCGATTTTCGATGCCGAAGGCAGCCTGATCGCCAATGCCCCGCACATGCCGGTGCACCTGGGTTCCATGGGCGAGTCCATCAAGACCATCATGCACGCCAACGCTGGGCGCATGCGGCCTGGCGACGCCTACGTGGTCAATGATCCCTACCACGGCGGCACGCACCTGCCCGATGTCACGGTCATCACGCCGGTGTTCGACCGCGCCGGCCGCGAGATCCTGTTCTTCGTCGGGTCGCGCGGGCACCATGCGGACATCGGCGGCACCACGCCCGGCTCCATGCCGCCCGACTCCAGGACGGTGGAAGACGAAGGCGTGCTGTTCACCAACTTCCAGCTGGTGCGCGACGGCGAGTTCCGCGACCAGGCGGCGCGCGAGATCCTGGCGTCGGGGCGCTGGCCGGCGCGCAACCCCGACCAGAACATCGCCGACCTGCATGCGCAGATCGCCGCCAACGAAAAGGGCGTGCAGGAACTGCTGCGCATGTGCGACCACTTTGGGCTGGACGTGGTGCGCGCCTACATGGGCCATGTGCAGGACAACGCCGAAGAGGCGGTGCGCCGCGTGATCTCGGTGCTGAAAGACGGCCGCTACGAATACCCGCTGGACAATGGCGCGGTCATTCGCGTGGCGGTGCGGGTGGACCGCCGGGCGCGCAGCGCGGTGGTCGATTTCACCGGCTCGTCGGCGCAACTGGACAACAACTTCAACGCACCCAGCGCCATTGCCGTGGCGGCCGTGCTGTACGTGTTCCGCACCATGGTGGACGACGACATTCCGCTGAACGCGGGCTGCCTGAAACCGCTGGACATCATCGTGCCCGAGGGTTCGATGCTGCGGCCGAACCCGCCGGCCTCGGTGGTGGCCGGCAATGTGGAAACGTCCATGTGCATCGTCAATGCGCTGTACGGCGCGCTGGGCGTGTTGGCGGCCAGCCAGGGCACCATGAACAACTTCACGTTCGGCAATGCGCGCTACCAGTATTACGAAACCATCTCGGGCGGCACGGGGGCGGGGCCGCTGCGCATCGACGCGGCCGGCCCGTGCGGCGAGGGTTTCGCCGGCGCCTCGGTGGTGCAGGCGCACATGACCAATTCGCGCCTGACCGATCCCGAGGTGCTGGAACTGCGCTTCCCGGTGCGGCTGGAGTCGTACGAAATCCGCCACGGTTCGGGCGGAGCCGGCCGCTACCGCGGCGGCGACGGCGGCGTGCGCAAGGTGCGCTTCCTGGAGGACATGACCGCGGCCATTCTGTCGAACAACCGCGTCCATGCGCCTTTCGGACTGGCCGGTGGCAGTGCCGGCCAGGTGGGGCGCAACTACATCGAGCGCGCCGACGGCAGCATCCAGGAACTGGGCCCGCAAGACAGCGCCAGCCTGCGGGCGGGCGACGTGTTCGTGGTGGAAACGCCGGGAGGCGGCGGATACGGAAAGGAGTAGCGTTTGTACGCCAGGAAATCACGGTACTGGCCTTAAGGTAGTGCAATGGGTGTCAGACACTTGTGGCGCTACCTAAGGCCAATTCTGTGGTTGCGGCAGCCATACCATTATCAGGTGTCAGGAAATTCAGGTAGATCGAAGATTCGTCCGCGGTTGAATAAGCTCTGCGGGTCGACAGTCCGTTTTATCGCTTGCATTAGCGCAATTTCGTTGGCGGTACGGCTCATGCCCAAGTAACGCTTTTTGGACATCCCGATTCCTTGTTCGGCCGAAATCGACCCTCCCAGCTGGCCGATTGATTCGTGGACAATTTCTCCAACTTGCAGCCTCAGAGCCCGATCGTCCGCCGGAAGCGAGGCAACGAGGTGTAAATTGCCGTCGCCGATATGGCCGTAGGTTTGCGTGGCCGTTACGCCTGCTGTTTTCAATTGTGCGTGGACGCCAGCCACCCAGCCCTCCATCGAGTGCAGCGGCAGTCCAATATCGAACACTACAGAGGGACTGGCTGCACGTACTGCTTCTCCAGAGGCTTCGCGGACTGCCCAAAACTGCGCCGCATCTGCCAGAGATGAGGCCAATATGGCATCCGTGCCAGGATTTTCCGTTAAAAAATCGGTCAATGTCTGGACGAATAGGCCGTCGTCTGCATCTGGATCCTGCCCCATGGCCTCTACCAGCACGAGGTGGGAACCAGGTTGCTCAAATATCTGTTGCCCGACACGCAGTTTCAAGGTCACAAAGTCGTAGAAATCGCGCCACATGACCTCAAAGCTGGTCAATCGGGGGCCGAGCCGCTGGCGGCAGTGGGACAGAAGGCCGAGAACGCTCGAAAAGCCGGAGACGCTCACAATGGCCGTTTGCTTGGAGCGTGGCAGAGGCTGCAGCGCAAGCACCGCCCGCGTGATGATACCAAGCGTTCCTTCGCTGCCTATAAACAACTGCTTGAGGTCGTAGCCTGTGTTGTCCTTCAGCGTTTTAACGAGATTGCTCATCACGTTTCCGTCGGGCAGTACAACCTCCAGGCCCAGCACCGACTGGCGCGTCATGCCGTAGCGCAGCACCCGGTTGCCGCCTGCATTGGTGGCGATTATGCCGCCGATATGACACGAGCCTTTGCTGCCAATGTCCACAGGAAAGAACAGTCCGTGCGCCTCGGCCGCGTCATGCACTTCTTGTAGCTTGACGCCGGCTTGTACGGTCATTGTCTGGTTGGCCACGTCGATCTCTTCGATCCGATTGAGCCGTTCCAGCGACAAAACCACTTCGCCTGGCTGTGGCACGCAAGCTCCAATCATTCCAGTCATGCCGCCCTGGATGACGATAGGCAAGGTCAGTCTGCTGGTGGCAAGGATCGCCTGCGCCACGGCATCAGGGTTTGCAGGCCTTAGCACTGCCAGTGGTATGCCGCGCACTCCAGCGCTGTCATCTGTGTAGCGGGCTTCGGCGCAGGCTCCCGTAATGAAAAGCGAGCCATCGCCCAAGTGCGCAAGCGCTGCACGTAGCTTTTCGACAGCAGTCGTTGCAGCCGGGAGACCGGTCATTCAGGCTTAATGCCGGCGCTCTTCGCCACCGTCACCCATAGCTGCGCTTCGTCATTCAACGTGGCGGCTGCCTCGGCTGGCGTTGTACCCAGGATGTCCAGGCCCAGTTCGCCCATCCTTTTTTTGACGCTTTTATCTTCAAGTGCCTCGGAAAACATCTGGTGGACCCGGGTGACCACGGAATCTGGGACTTCAGCCGGCGCCATCAGCGCGAACCATACGCTCATGTCAAAGCCAGGTACGCCACTTTCAGCCACGGTGGGCACGTCGGGCAGGAACGCCGAACGAGAACCGGAAGTGACAGCAAGCATTCGCAGTTTCTTGTCTTTGTGCAACTGTGCCGCTGTCACTGTGCCGAGCACCCCGGTTGGAACCTGTCCACCCATGACGGCAGGGAGCAAGGCTGCTCCGCCTTTGTAGGCGACTTGAGTAAGCTTGACATCGGCTTGCTGCTTTAATAATTCGATCATCATTCTGCTGGTGGATTCTGAGTTGCCGATAAAAAGGCCATCAGGCCGATTTTTGGCTTCTGTCAGAAATTCACGCATCGTAGTAAACGGCTGCTGCACGCCAGCGATAACAGCCAACGGCGAAACCGCCAATACGCTGATCGGGCGAAGCTCCTTTAGATCGTAGGGCAGCGTTTTAATCAGCACTGGGCTGATCACGAAGCTGGAATTCACGATAAGCAGTGTGTAGCCGTCTGCGGGCGACTTAGCCACGTATGCGGCGCCAATAGCCTGTGAGGCTCCGGGCTTGTTTTCCACTACTATTGTCTGACCGAATTTTTCCTGGATGCTGGCACCCAGCAGCCGTGCAATCACGTCGGAAGTTCCTCCTGCAGTGGCCGGAACGATCAGCCGCACTGGCTTGTTGGGATAGACGTCGGCGTAAGCCCTTGGTGTCGCCAAGATGGCAAGGGATACAAAAACCGCGGCGCCCATCTGGAAGATGACTGACCGCTGGGTGAGGAATAGGTTTACGAGGAGTCTCATGAGAAATCCTATGCGTGGCCAATCACGTGACAAGCACGTTGGGGTTAGTGGCTGCGGTTGCCAGTACGGAAAATGAGAAGGAAGCGTTGCCAGCCCTGTTTCAGCATGTGCGTGAATAATTTCCACGCGAGCCGGTCCGCGCGAAGAGCGGATACGGGGGCGGCAGGAGGCGCGGGCTGAGAGTCGGGAGCCTGTGCTGCGATGTTTCGGGGGGCGGCCGCGGCATCAGATTCCATAGAGCCGCTTTGCGCAAGTTCTGCCGCCAACCGCACCGAGAATTCTTTGAGCAGCGCATTCGCCACGATGGGGCCGCCGGTGCGGGCGAATTCGGCGAGAACACCGCCTAACGCAATGTCCGAGTGGAGGCTGACCGTAGATGACGCCGTTTCGGCAGTGGAGTCGGGCGATTCAGCGACAAAAAATGTCATCTTTGATTCGACTTTGGCGCCGCGCACATCGCCTACTCCGCGCCCCAGCATGGTGCCGCTGTGGGCTGCTACATCGAAATCGATCGACACCTTTCCGTTGAAACGAATCCGCTTCGGCCCGAAGGCAACCACTATCGTTCCCCGCCAGGCGCCGTCATCATCCTGCCCGTCAATGGATGCTCCAGGAATCAGCGCGGCCATGCGAGGGACGTCGCTAAATAGCCTCATTACTTCGTCAGGAGACGCCGCGACTTCGATTGTGCCGTCGTACAACATGGGGTCACGTTCCTCGCGAAGTTATTGCCGGGCGGCGTAGAAGCGGCGCCAGGTTTTCACGGCCAAGATTCAATTTTTCGTATGGATCGCTTAGCGTTGTAGGCGATAGTCGGGCATCGATGAGAAATAGCCCCGCCTTGGAAAGCCCCGCTTCAAGCGCAGCCGGTAGATCATCTTCATGCCGTAGCAAGATGCCGTCTCCGCCAAACGCCCGAGCGATTGCAACGTAGTTCGGCGGCGTCCAGCGCGCCAAGTCGGGGTCAAACCCTTGTGCGCTTAGTTTGTGAACCTCCGCGCCGTACCCGCCATCGTTCATGACCAGCACAGTCAACTGCAGGCCGAGCCGGGCCACCGTTTCCAATTCCTGAATGTTGAATAGCATGCTGCCGTCGCCTTCAATCATTAGATGGCGTCGGCTGGATTGTCCGATGCCGAGCCCGATTGCGACAGGCAAGGTCTGCCCCACGGCTCCGAATTGGGACGAAAACTGAATTTCGGCGCCTTCGGGCATTGCCAGGTACATTCCGACGAAGGCGAAGAAGTGTCCGGCGCCGCATGTAACACGTATGCCCTCGGGCAACGCTTGCGAAAGAACGGCCATCAGCCGGCGGGGATCAAGTCCGTCAGTCGCCGCGGGCCTGGCCGGAAAAACGGCATTCATCACGCGCTGGGTGTCAGCGCCACGGTAACCACTGCGTGCCGGGCCAGATTTTTGAAGCTCTCTTAGAAGCGAAGCGGCGGTCTTTCGAGCATCGCCCCGCAAATAGCGCCCGGGAAGAATGCCGATTTCCCTGGGTGCGCCGGAGATGTCTATCCGCGCAATTTTTGCCTGTGGGAAAAGCATGCCGCCTTCGGCTGTGTAATAACCTAGTTCAGCACCAAAGCCCAGTACATAGTCTGCATCCGCAAACAATTCTTCCGCTGGGCGGCTGGCGAACGCGCCAGCTATCCCAAGGTTGTAGTCATGTCCTTCAAACATGCCTTTGGCTTGAAGCGATGTTGCTAACAGTGCGCCGAGCCAATCAGCCAGTTTAATGATATCTTGCGACGCGCCTGAGAGCCTGGCACCTCGACCTGCAATAATGACGGGCCGTTCAGCTTGCAGCAGTTCGGCCACCAGTGCCCCGAGCCCGTGCGGGTCAGGTTCATCGTTCATGGCAGGCACGAAGCCTTTCGAGGGACGGTAGTCAAGAGCCCATTCAAATGGCTCTTCCATTAAATCTGCAGGAATACAAAGTGCAACCGGCCCCCGTTCGACCCGTGCCGCGTAGAAGGCTTCGGCCACGTCCTCTGCAACGCTATCTGTTCCAGTGAGCGCCACGCAACGGGTTTCGCAGGCTTCGAAAAACCTCCGTTGGTTCATGACCTGCAGCTTATTACGTTGTCCTCGCGCATGTTCTGGTACGACCAGCACGAGCGGTGTGCGGTTTCTGGCCGCTGCCATGAGAGATGTGCCTACTTGCGTCACCCCCGGGCCCCACGTGATCGTCGCAACTCCGACCTCCCCGGTTCCGCGGAAATAGCCATCGGCCATCGCTACGGCACCCGCCTCATGGCGGGCGGATATGACTTTCACCGTTCCTGTTTGATGTAGTGCGCCCCAGACCGGGATGTTGCCGTCGCCCATCAAGCCGAATACGATTGCCGTTTCCTGCGCTAGCGCCTGCGCCACTGCGTCGCAAACCTTCATTGCAGCGCCTTCAAGCTTTCGAGCGTGTGGTTTTAATCTCGACACTGCGGTCGAGTTTCTGGCCGCGCGGGATGATGTGTTCCTCTTCTGGCAGCGAGATTGTCGTGCGCTTCAGAAAACGGCGCTGTGCCGACTCGTATTCGTCGCGCCGATGCATAGTGAGTGCGTTATCCCATAGCACGACATCTCCCGCTTGCCAGCGGTGTTTGTAGATCTGCTGTGGTTGTGTGCATGCTTCCACTAATCGGTTCACCAGAGCGAGGGCCTCGTCGTCTGGCATACCTTCTATGCCTATGGTGGTAGTCGGATCCAGGAATAAAGATTTCTTGCCCGTGACAGGGTGAGAGTAGACTATCGGCTGGGCCACAGGGGGCGTTTTCTGCTTCATTTCTTCGTCTACCTTGGCGGCCTGTTCGTTGTATCCGGCCAAGCGCTTAAGATATGACAGCACCGCGCGTTTGCCAGCCACTTTGGCTTTCAAATCCTCTGGCAATGACTCGTAGCCGGCGCGCATGTTGGTCCACCAAGTTGAGCCGCCTCCATCATTGGGAATCTCTACCGAGTAGAGCATTGCCCCGGTACTGGGATTAGCGACATAGGACTGATCGGTATGCCATTCGACATCATTCGAACCAGGCATGCCGATTTGTTGATTGTTTTGGTCTTTCAAGTTGGAAATTAGAATAACTTCGGGATGTTCCGGCGATACCCAATCCGTGCGATGTACCACCTGCGGCACGCCGAACATTGCGCTGATTTTCACTATTTCCTCTTCAGACAGCGACTGACGGCGAAATACGATTACGCCGCATTCCGCCCATGTAGCGCGAATCTCCTTGAGCTGCTCTTTCGTCAATCCGTTCCATAAGTTAATACCCGTGACTTCTCGGGCGAAACTTCCATCGATAGGCCTGATTTCCATGGTCTGCTCCATTTTGGAGATATCAGTGCGCACTGCACTTGAATTGGAGTTGACTGTAGTATGTGACTATTTCCATATCAAGCACATGTGTTCGGTATCTCGAACGCCATCTTGAATATTGACTCAGGTATACCCTAGCGTGGCAGGGGTCACGATTACAGCAACGCACAGGCCAGTATTGGGCGGGCAGATATATGAGCGGCCTGCTAAAGGGACTCTGCCGGTGTAAAAACGAGCCGCTCGCTAGGAAAATACGAGCCGCTCGCCAGGAAAACGGCTACTTGACAGCGATTTCCTGTGCGGCGCGGGTTTTGCGGTCGTAGATGCGCAGGGTGACGTGTTCGTCGTCCAGGGCGAACACGGCCGTGGCCAGAGTGTTTTCTTCGTCGGGGTCGTCAGCGGCACGGCGCAGGATGGGCAGGCTGCCATCGGTGTCGTGCAGCGCGGCCACCAGTTCAGCTTCGCCGGTGGCTTCGTTCCAGGTGTCGACCAATGCGTCGATGCGGTTCTGGCGGGCCTGTGATGAATCGGTAATGACTTGCGGCGTGTCCTGCGTGCCCTGATGGATCAGGTGGTTGGCGTGCCCGTAGCGGCGCGCCACGGTTTCCACCGAACAGGCGCCCGGGGTGGCTTCGATGCTGAACAGCCGCGGGTCGCCCGCCGCGCCCAGGGTGTGGTGGAACGCGCCGGCGCGCGGCATGTGGGCCAGCAGTTCGATGGCCTGGTTGAGCGTGCTGCAGTCGAGCACGGCGCGGGCCAGGAACATGCGCGGCACGCCGGCGCGCCGCGCCCGGGTACGCAGGTTGTTGATGGTTTGCGCCAGGCCGGCGCGGTTGGCGGCGAAGGTGTGGCCCGGCAGCGAGCCCGGGTAATAAAAGCTGACATAGCCCGGCGCGTCGTCGGGCCGCACGTCGACCACCGGGCAGCGGCCGTAAAGGTACGGGTCGCCGTCTTCATTGTGAGCGATCCAGCGCGCGCCGCCGGCCGCCTGCAGCGCCACCGAGGTACAGCCGTCGGTGGTCTTGTGCAGCAGGTCGCCGCGGCAGTGCCACAGCAGCAGGTCTTCGGCCGGCATGCGCAGGCCCTCGGCCAGGCCCTCGAATTCTTCCCAGATGGCAGGCAGGGCTTCCTGCGCGTGGCCGGCCAGTTCCTGCAGGTAGGCGTGGCCGCGCCAGGGGCGCAGCGCCCGCCAGGTGGTGCTCTGGTCCAGGTACACGGCCATCAGCGGCCGGGCCAGTTTGCCCAGCGCCTGGCCGATCTGGCGGCGGGAGCCTGCGATGCGTACGGGCTTGAACGGCATGGATAACCTCCGGCGAATGATCCGATTGTAATTTCCCGGCACGCGGTTGCCATGGGGACAGATGCGGTAACATGGGCCGGCAAGCGTGCCCGGCCATCCGCCGCGGCATGCAGATTGGCACCCCCGGGCCTGCACCGGGGCCCGTTGTCTCTACAGGAGAATTTCGATGATTAAGCGCAAAATCGCTGCCGCGCTGGTGGGCCTGAGCCTGATCGGCGTCGTGTCCACCGCCGCAGCCCAGGACAAGGAATTGATCGTTGCTACCGATACCGCCTTTGTCCCGTTCGAATTCAAGCAGGGCAGCACTTATACCGGCTTCGACATCGACCTGTGGGCCGCCATCGCCAAAGAGCTCAACCTGAAGTACAAGCTGCAGCCGATGGACTTCAACGGCATCATCCCGGGCCTGCAGACCAAGAACATCGATGCGGCGCTGGCCGGCATCACCATCCGCGACGACCGCAAGCAGGTCATCGATTTCTCCGATCCCTATTATGAAAGCGGCCTGGCCATCCTGGTTGCCGAAAACGACACTTCTATCAAGTCGGCCAAGGATCTCGCCGGCAAGAGCGTGGCCGTCAAGACCGGCACCGCCACCGTCGATTTCATGAAGAAAGAAGTGCCCGACGCCAAGCTGCGCCTGTTCCCCAACATCGACAACGCCTATCTCGAACTGGCCACCGGCCGCGTCGACGCCGCCGTGCACGATACGCCCAACGTCCAGTACTACGCCAATACCGCCGGCAAGGGCCGCGTGAAGGTCGTGGGCAAGGTCAAGAGCGGCGATTTCTACGGCATCGCCTTTCCCAAGGGCAGCGACCTGGTCGCCAAGGTGAACCAGGCCCTGGCCACGCTGAAGGCCAATGGCCAGTACGACGCCATCTACACCAAGTGGTTCGGCAAGCAGCCCTGAGCGCAGGCGCGCAGCAGGCCGGGGCCGTGGCGGGGGCAGGCCCGCGCCGGCCCCGCAATTCAAGCCGCAACGGCCTGGCGGCCCGCACAAAATAGGGGAAGACCGTGCAATTCGACTGGTCTGTCATCTGGGCTTCCATGCCCAACCTGCTCGACGGCACGCTGATGACCGTCAAGATCACATTCTGGGGCCTGGTGGGCGGCTTCGTGCTGGGGGCGCTGGCCGGCGTGGCCCGCGCCTACGGGCCGTGGCTGCTGTCGGCCATCGCGCAGGTGTACATCGCGGTCATCCGCGGCACGCCCATCGTGGTGCAGGTCATGTTCATCTACTTCGCGCTGCCGCTGATGGTGCCGGGCCTGCGGGTGGATGCGATCTGGGCGGCCATCGCCACCCTGATCATCAATTCGGGCGCCTACATCGCCGAGATCGTGCGCGGCTCGCTGCTGTCGGTGCACAAGGGGCTGAAAGAAGCCGGGCAGGCCATGGGACTGCCGTTCTACAAGATCCTGCTGCACATCATCGGGCCGGTGGCGTTTCGCCGCATGATCCCGCCGCTGGGCAACCAGTGCATCATCAGCCTGAAAGACTCGTCGCTGTTCATCGTGATCGGCGTGGCCGAGCTGACCCGGCAGGGCCAGGAAATCATGGCCAGCAACTTCCGGGCAGTGGAAATCTGGTCGGCGGTGGCCATCATCTACCTGATCCTGACCGGCGCGCTGGCCCTGGCGCTGCGCCTGGCCGAAAAAAGGATGCGCATATTATGAGCATGGTCGAGTTCCACAACGTCACCAAGCGCTTCGGCGATTCCACCGTGCTCGACGGCATTTCCCTGAACATCGACGCCGGCGAGGTCGTGGTGGTGGTGGGGCCTTCGGGCTCGGGCAAGTCCACCTTCCTGCGCTGCATCAATGTGCTCGAAACCATCGAGGGCGGCGACCTGCTGGTCGACGGCCAGAGCGTCAAGGGCCCGCCGGCCCAGGTGCGCGAAATCCGCCGCGAGGCCGGCATGGTGTTCCAGCAGTTCAACCTGTTTCCCCAGATGACGGCGCTGGAAAACGTCATGTTCGGTCCCATCCACACGCGCGGGACGCCGCGCCAGGAGGCGCGCAAGCTGGCTGAAGAGCTGTTGCGCAAAGTGGGGCTGGGCGAGCGCATGGGGCACTATCCCGCCGAGCTTTCCGGCGGCCAGCAGCAGCGCGTGGCCATTGCGCGGGCGCTGGCCATCAAGCCCAAGCTGATGCTGTTCGACGAGCCCACCTCGGCGCTGGACCCGGAATTGCGCCATGAAGTGCTGAAAGTCATGCGCGACCTGGCCGAAGAGGGCATGACCATGGTGGTGGTCACCCACGAAATGGAGTTCGCGCGCAAGGTGGGCAGCCGGCTGATCTTCATCGACGCCGGCAAAGTCGCGCACGACGGCCCGCCCGCCGAACTGTTGTCGAACCCGCCCAGCCAGCGCCTGCGCGACTTCCTGCAGCACGTCGCCTGAGCCAGGTGTCTGACTCCCGCAGGGTGTCAGACACCGTGTGAATTGAGACAGCCTTGGCACACTTCGGTGTCTGACACCCTGCGGGAGTCAGACACCTGGGCAGGGCTCAGCCGAACAGGTTCTGCTGGATCTGTTCCAGGTGCGCGTGCAGCAGCACGCGCGCCTGTCCGGCATCGCGGTCTTTCAGCGCCGCCACGATGGCGCGGTGTTGCTGCTGGTACTGCTCGCGCCGCTCGGGTGTCAGGGAATTGGACTTGAGCCGGCCCCATTCGCCCTGTTCGCGCACGCGATTGGCCAGTTCCAGGATCTGCAGGAAGAAAGTATTGTGCGTGGCCATGGCAAATGTCTTGTGCAGCTCGCCGTCCCAGTGCTCGAATTCTTCGATGCTTGTCGCCGCTTCCGAGCGTTCCAGGCATTCGCCCATGCGGGTGAAGTCGGCGCCAGTGGCATTGCGCGCGATCAGCATCGGCATCAGCGGCTCGATCAGCAGACGCGCCTGCATCAGCTCGGCGGGGCTGGTATTCAGGGCCGGCTGGCCCGTCGCGGCGGGCGCCAGGGCGTGCACGCCCGCGGCTACGAAGGTGCCGCTGCCCACCGCCTGGACGATCAGCCCGCGTTCGCGCAATTCGGCCAGCACCCGCCGCACCGACCCGCGCGAGGCGCCGAAGCGCTCGCTCAGGGCGCGTTCGGGCGGCAGCCGCATGCCTTCGCGCAGGCGGCCGCTGGCCATGGATTCCATTAGAAAGTGCGCCAGGGCCTTGGCCCCTTCGGCGCGCAGGCTGCTGCCCGCCACGACGTCATCCACATCCTTTCTCCGATAGTAGCGGCAGGGTAGACGATTTGAACCAATTGGTCAAATCATGCCCGGAAAAATGCTTGCCGTAGAACCGATACGGTTCTAGAGTGACCCTTGCCTTGCCCAGGGAGTGCAGCGCTGCGTGTCCCATACTTGGCGCGCAGGTATGAAAACAATACGATCCAATTGGTTCATCAATGCGCGTCCGCCAGCCGGCGCCGGCGCGCCTCAGGAGGGTTGGAGACATGGGTGTTCCTGCAAGCAAATGGTGGTGCGGCGTAGTTCTGGGGCTGGCGGCATGCTGCGCCCAGGCGCAGTATCCCGAACGGGCGGTCACTATGATCGTGCCGTTTCCGCCGGGCGGCGTAACCGATACCGTGGCGCGGCCGGTGGCCGAGGCCCTGTCGCATGAACTGGGCCAGAGCGTGGTCATCGAAAACAAGGCGGGCGCCGGTGGCGCGGTCGGCATCGGGCAGGCCGCGCGTGCCGAGCCCGACGGCTACACGCTGTTGATGAGCCTGTCGTCGATTTCCATCCTGCCCGAGGCCGACAAGATCCTGGGCCGCAAGGCTGCCTTCCAGCTCGACCAGTTCGCGCCGATCGCCCGCGTGACGGCAGACCCCACGGTGCTGATCGTGCGGGCCGATTCGCCATGGAAGACGCTGCAGGATTTCGTGGCCGACGCCAAGCGCCGGCCCGGCGCCTTGAACTACGGCAGTTCGGGCATCTACGGCTCGATGCACGTGCCCATGGAAATGCTCAAGAGCGTCGCCGGCATCAACCTGACGCATGTGCCCTTTACCGGCGCCGGCCCGGCCGTGGCGGCGCTGTTGGGCGGCCAGGTGGACGCTATTTCCACCGGGCCGTCCAGCGTGGTGCAGCATATCCAGGCCGGCAAGCTGCGCGCCCTGGCGCACTGGGGCGATTCGCAGCTGGCGGCGCTGCCCCAGGTGCCCACGCTGGCCTCGCAAGGCTATGACGTCAAGTTCGTGCAATGGTCTGCCATCTTCGTGCCGGCCGGCACGCCGGCCCCGGTGGTCGACCGCTTGCGCGCGGCCTCGCGCAAAGTGCTCAACGACCCGAAAGTGCAGCAGTCCATTCTGGCGGCGGGCAGCCCGGTGCAATATATGGATGCGCCCGAGTTCGCCGCCTACTGGAAGACCGACGCCCAGGCCATGGCCCAGGCAGTGCAGCGCATCGGCAAAGTGGAGTAGCGGACAGGCGGGGGGGGCGGGGCCGGCGCGGCCCTAGCCTTTCACCCGCACGATCTTCTGCACCTGGGGCACGTGCCGGATGGCGCGGATGACCTGCGCCAGGTGCTTGCGGCTGTCGACCTGGATGGTCAGGTGCAGCGATACGGTCGAGACCGCGTCGTCGTGCATGGTGATCTGCACGATATTGGCGTCGGCGGCCGTGACTTCGGCCGCCAGCCGGCCCAGCACGCCGCGTTCGTTGCGGGTGATCACGTCCAGCCGGGTCGACAGGTGCTTGGCGGTTTGCGTGTCCCAGGCCACATTGACCCAGCGTTCGGGTTCGCGCGCGCGCTGGCGCACGGCAATGGGGCAGTCGGCGGTATGCACCACCAGGCCCTGGCCCAGCCGCAGGCCGGCCACGATGGGGTCGCCCGGCAGCGGGCCGCAGCACGGCGCCAGCTGCACGGCCTGGCCTTCGTTGCCCTGGATCAGGATGGGCGCGCTGCGGGCCGAGGTGATTTCATCCACGGCGGCCGCAGTGGTGGCCACCAACTGGTGTTCGGGGGCGAAGCGGCGCGCCACCACCGTGGCCAGCCGTTTGCCCAGTCCGATATCGGCCAGGATCTCGTCGCGCGAGCTGGCCCCCGTGCTGCGCGCCAACTTTTGCCAGGCGGGGTCGTCGGGCGTGGGCAGGTTCAGGTGCAATTCCTGCAGCGCCTGTTCCAGCAGGCGTTCGCCGAACGCCACGGACTCTTCGTACTTGACCGTGCGCAGGTAGTGGCGGATTTCCGAGCGCGCGCGGCCGGTGCGCACGTAGTTCAGCCATTGCGCATTGGGGCGCGACGCGGGCGAGGTAATGATCTCGACCGCGTCGCCGCTGCTCAGCTCGGTGCGCAGCGGCACGAATTCGTTGTTGACCTTGGCGGCCACGGCCTGGTTGCCGATGTCGGTGTGGATGGCATAGGCAAAATCGACCGGCGTGGCGCCGCGCGGCAGCGAAATGATCTTGCCGCGCGGGGTGAATACATAGACCGCGTCGGGGAACAGGTCGACCTTGACGTGTTCGAGGAATTCGCCCGAATCGCCGGTCTGGCTTTGGATGTCGAGCAGCGACTGCAGCCACTGGTGCGTGCGCTTCTGCAGGTCGTTCAGTGAAACGTCGGCGCCCTTGTATAGCCAGTGCGAGGCCACGCCTTCTTCGGCGATGTGATGCATGTCGCGCGTGCGGAACTGGAATTCCACCGGCGTGCCATACGGGCCTACCAGCGTGGTGTGCAGCGACTGGTAGCCGTTGACCTTGGGAATGGCGATGTAGTCTTTGAACTTGCCGGGCACCGGACGGTACAGCTGGTGCAGCGTGCCCAGCGCCAGGTAGCATTCGGGCAGCGTGTGCACAATGACGCGGAAGCCGTAGATGTCGAGCACTTCCGAGAACGACTTCTTCTGTTCGGCCATCTTGGTGTAGATGCCGAACAGGGTTTTCTCGCGGCCCGAGACCTCGGCTTCGATGCCGGCGGCGGGCAGGGCGGCGCGCACCGCGTCGCCGATTTTGCTGATGACTTCGCGGCGGTTGCCGCGCGCGGCCAGCACGGCCTTGTACAGCACCTGGTAGCGGTTGGGGTACATGGCCGCGAAGCACAGGTCCTGCAGTTCGCGGAACAGTACATTCAGGCCCAGGCGATGAGCGATGGGTGCGTAGATGTCGAGGGTCTCGCGCGCGATGCGGCGGCGCTTCTCGGGGTTGACCGCGTCCAGCGTGCGCATGTTGTGCAGGCGGTCGGCCAGCTTGATCAGGATGACACGCACGTCGCGCGCCATCGCCAGCAGCATCTTGCGGAAACTCTCGGCCTGCTGCTCGGCCTTGGTGGCGAAGTCCAGGCGGTCGAGTTTGGACAGGCCGTCGACCAGTTCGGCAACTTCGGTGCCGAATTTCTCGGCCAGCTCATGCTTGGCGATGCCCTGGTCTTCGATGACGTCGTGCAGCAGCGCGGCCGACAGCGCGTTGGCGTCGAGCTTCCAGGCAGCGCAGATTTCGGTAACGGCGATGGGATGCGAGATGTAGGGCGAGCCGCTGGCGCGGAACTGCCCCAGGTGCGCCTGGTCGGCGAAGCGGTACGCTTCGCGCACGCGCTCGATGTCTTTCTTGTCGAGATAGCTGCCGAGGATTTCGGTCAGCGGCGCCAGCGAAGCCACTGGCGATGACACGGCGCCGGTTTCGTCGGCGCCGCCCGCGGCAGCGGGCAATTGGGCGGGAGAGCCCTTTTTACCGGGGCGGCGCCCCAGCCGGGAACCCGCGCGCAAGGCGGCGAGCAGGCCCGTGGAAGCATACTTCAGCCGGGGAAAAGCCATGTTGCCGCCCCCAGGCCCGGATCAGGTCGGGACTTTGCGCAGCATTTCCAGGCCGGTGTGGCCGCCGGCGATTTCGCGCAGGGCGGTAACCGTGGGCTTGTCTTTGCTGTCGATGCGCGGCGCATGGCCCTGCGCCAGCTCGCGGGCGCGGTAGGTGGCGGCCAGCGTGAGCTTGAAGCGGTTGGGGACTTGGTTCAGACAGTCTTCGACGGTAATTCGGGCCATGGATTACACCTGGAACGTGCTGTGAAAAGGTTGGGGCGTTTCAGTGGGCCGCCGGAATGCCCAACTGCGCGAACAGCGGTGCGTGGCGGACGGCCTGAGACGAAAAGCGTAGCCGGGCGGCGCTGATGATCTGCGCAAGTTCCGCCAAGGCTACGCTAAATTCTTGATTAATAATAACATATTCGCATTCTGGCGCGTGCGCGATTTCGCCGCCGGCCGCCAGCAGGCGGCGTGCGATTACCTGCGGGGCATCCTGGCCGCGCGCCTTCAGGCGATGCTCGAGTTCTTCGATGGAAGGGGGCAGGATGAAAATGCCGATGGCGGCCGGGTAGTGCTGGCGCACCTGGCGGGCGCCCTGCCAGTCGATTTCCAGCAGCACGTCCTGGCCGGCGCGGGTGGCCTGGTCGATCAGGTCGCGCGGCGTGCCGTAGAAATTGCCATGCACCTCGGCCCATTCGAGCAGGGCCTGTTTCTGGCGCAGGGCTTCGAATTGTTCGGCGCTGATGAAGCGGTATTCGCGCCCGTCGGCCTCGCCTTTGCGCGGCGCCCGCGTGGTGCACGATACCGACAGCACGAGCGATTTGTCATGGTCGAGCAGCGCCTTGACCAGGCTGGATTTGCCGGCGCCGCTGGGAGCGACGACCATGAAAACATTGCCGGGGTGTTCGGACATGGATCGGAAACAAACAGGGTAAGACGCGAAGAATAGCAAATCGGCGGCTACCCTGGCCGCATAGGGCTCTACGGGCGTCGTCACAGGTGTTATATTTCTAAAAAGCATATATAAATTTCCAAATATTATAATTTGTCTCAACAGACTCCTCGGCAGGCCTCGTCACGGCCGCTTGCAACCTTCGCATCACTATTGCGTTAGGATTTCGCGGTTCAACAAAGGGAGAACCCGATGCAATCCAATGAGCAGCCCGGGGCCCAGGTCGCCCTGGTAACCGGCGCCGGTACCGGTATCGGACGCGCCGTGGCACTGGAATTCCTGGCTCAGGGCTACCGCGTGGTACTGGCCGGCCGCCGCCGCGAAATGCTGGAACAGACCCGCACCGCGGCGGGCGAAGACGGCGCGCGCGCGCTGGTGGTGCCCACCGACGTCAGCGACGAGCAGGCCGTGCGCGGACTGTTCGACGAAACCCAGCGCGCCTATGGCCGTCTGGACGTCCTGTTCAACAACGCCGGCCGCAACACGCCGGCCGTGCCGATCGAAGACCTGCCGGTCGAGACCTGGCGCGAAGTGGTCGACGTCAACCTGACCGGCATGTTCCTGTGCGCCCAGGCAGCCATCCGGCTGATGAAAGCGCAGCAGCCCGGCGGCGGCCGCATCATCAACAACGGCTCGATCTCGGCGCACGCGCCGCGGCCGCTGTCGATCGCCTACACGGCCACCAAACACGCGGTCACGGGGCTGACCAAATCGATTTCGCTGGATTGCCGCAGCTACGGCATTGCCTGCGGGCAGATCGATATCGGCAACGCCGCCACCGACATGACTCAACGCATGGCAGCCGGCATTCTGCAGGCCGATGGCAGCAAACGCGTCGAACCCCGCATGGACGTCGGGCACGTTGCGCATGCCGTGGTATCCATGGCCAAGCTGCCGCTGGATGCCAACGTGCAGTTCATGACCATCATGGCCACCAACATGCCGTTCGTGGGCCGGGGTTGAGGTTTTGCCGCTGCAAAAAAGCGCCCGCGGGCGCTTTTTTTTGGAACGAATGGGGGCTTGCTATTGCGCGGTGTCGGCCGTGGCAACCAGGTGGCCCTGCGGCGCGGCGGGCGCGGTATCCAGATAGCGGCGCGCAGTGACGTAGTGGCGCGACCAATAGGCGTTGTCGAGGTTGTCGACGCGTACGCTGGAGCCGCGCGTGGGCGCATGCACGAACTGGCCCAGGCCGATGTAGATGCCCACGTGCGACACGCCGCCGCGGCGGCGCGTGGCGAAAAACACCAGGTCGCCCGGCTTGAGATGTTTCTTGCTGACCGCGGTGCCGGCACGGCGCTGGGCGCGCGCGGTGCGGGGCAGTTCGACGCCGGCGATTTCGCGGTACACGAATTGCGTCAGGCCGCTGCAATCGAAGCCGCCTTCGGGGTCTTCGCCGCCCCAGACATAGGGGGTGCCCAGGGTGTCCAGGCCGGCGCGCACGACCATCTCGGGCAAAGAAGGCACAGTAAGCGGGTCGATCAGGCGCAGGCCCTTGAACGAGGCCAGTGCGTCGGTCGCGATGGTGGCGTGGGCGGGGGGGGACCAGGACAGGCCGGCTGCCAGGAGAGGCGCGGCCAGGATTGCGGGTAGTGCGGACAGGGTAAGACGGATTTTTCGCGTCGGTGGAGTCATTGCGACACTTCAGAATTCGGAGCGGGCGGGGTGGCTGACTGCGTCAGGCCGGCGGAAATGTGGCGCGCATACAACGCGACTAGGCGGCATTTTACAGGATTGATGTTTCTTTGCACTTACGGGTTATTACTAGGGTGATGCATGCAAATGCCGCTGGCTTGCGGCACGCTCGGGGCATCATGCCGTTGCGGCATAATCCGAAGCAAGCTGCCGCCGGCATTTCGCCTTACCGGAACCGCAATATGACAGTTGACTTTTTAACCGATTCCATTCACAGCCCCGACCCCCTGGGTTTCGAGCGGTTCGACCAGGCCCAGGCCGCCGTCGAGCGGCTGACCGAGATCTACGGGCGCAATACCGCTTATATCCGCGCCGCCTTCCAGGATGTGGTCAACGGACGCGATTTGCCCGGGCCGGTGCGGGCCTGTTATCCGGCCATCCGCATCGCCGTCGACACCTACGATCCCATCGATACCCGCCTGTCGTTCGGTCACGTGGCCGAACCGGGCATCTACCAGACCACCGTTACCCAGCCCACGCTGTTCCGCGACTACTACCTGGAGCAGATCGGCCTGCTGCTGCAGAACCATGGCGTGGCGGTCGAGGTAGGAGAATCCGATGCGCCCATTCCGCTGCATTTCGCTTTTCCCGAAGGCGCCTATGTCGAGGGCGAGCGCCTGGAAAGCATGCGCCGGCCGTTGCGCGATCTGTTCGATGTGCCCGACCTGGCGGTCACCGACGACGCCATCGTCAATGGTTCGTGGCGCGGCCGCGAAGGCGAGCCGCGCCCCCTGGCGCCGTTCACGGCGCCGCGGGTCGATTATTCGCTGCATCGCCTGCAGCACTACACGGCCACGGCGCCCGCGTATTTCCAGAATTTCGTGCTGTTCACCAACTACCAGTTTTATGTCGATGAATTCTGCGCGCGGGCCCGCGCCCTGATGGCCAGCGGCAGCGGCGACTACGACGCGCTGGTCGAACCCGGCAACCGCGTCACCCGCCGCGGCGACAATGCGCCGCCGCCCGCGCCGGCCGGGGGCGTGCGCCTGCCGCAGATGCCGGCCTACCACCTGGTGCGGCCCAACCATTCGGGCATCACGCTGGTGAATATCGGCGTGGGGCCGTCCAACGCCAAGACCATTACCGACCATATCGCCGTGCTGCGCCCCCATGCCTGGCTGATGCTGGGCCATTGCGCCGGCCTGCGCGATTCGCAGCGCCTGGGCGACTACGTGCTGGCGCATGGCTATGTGCGCGAAGACCATGTGCTGGACGACGACCTGCCCACCTGGGTGCCGGTGCCGCCGCTGGCCGAAGTGCAGGTGGCGCTGGAGCAGGCGGTAGAAGAGGTCGCCGGGCTGTCCGGGTGGGAACTGAAGCGCATCATGCGCACCGGCACGGTGGCCAGCATCGACAACCGCAACTGGGAATTGCGCGACCACAACGAACTGGTGCAGCGTTTTACCCAGTCGCGCGCCATTGCGCTCGACATGGAGTCGGCCACTATCGCTGCCAACGGGTTCCGCTTTCGGGTGCCGTACGGCACCCTGCTGTGCGTGTCCGACAAGCCCCTGCATGGCGAACTGAAGCTGCCCGGCATGGCCAGCGCCTTTTACCGCAACCAGGTCAACCAGCACCTGGAAATCGGCATCCGGGCGCTGGAACGCCTGCGCGACATGCCGCCCGAGCGGCTGCATTCGCGCAAATTGCGCACCTTCATGGAAACTGCTTTCCAATAGGCATTAAAGTAGTATTTTTTAGTTAATTACTACTTTAATGCCTAGCCAATGGGCAAAAATTATGGCATTGTAGTAGTTAATTTCCTATAAATACTACTTTATTGCTATGAAAACCTTGTCTGCCATTGCCGATACCCTGCGCAGCCGCCTGCGCCAGCAGGGCCTTACCCAGGCCGGCCTGCGCGATGCAGCGGGCATCGCGCAGCGCACGCTTACCAATGTGCTTAGCGGCGAACAGGATTTCAAGGTCAGCACCTTGCTGGCGCTGGCCGATCGCCTGGGGCTGGAAATGATCCTGGTGCCCAAGGGCGCCGCCGCGGCGGTTGATGCGGGGGCCACCGTCAAGCCCAAGGTGCCCACGCGCATCGGTGTGGCGTGCCGCCAGGCCAGCGGGGCTTCAGAATGAACGTCCAGGCCCTGGCTGTGTTTATCGGCGCCCAGCGCGTCGGCGTGCTGTTCCGCTACAGCATGCCGGGGGCAGAAGTCGTTACCCGGTTCGTGGCCGACGACGCCTTCGCGCGCCAGGCCGACGCGCCCGTGGTATCGGCGGCTTATCTTGCCGAGTCGCCCGCCGACCAGGCGGCTTTCTGGGCCGACGTGCGCAGCGAGCCGCTCAACGGCCGCCATTCGCCGCAAAACGGCTGGCTGCTGCCGGCTTTCTTCCAGAACCTGCTGCCCGAAGGCGTGTTCCGCGACCACGTGGCGCGCATTCGCGGCTGCGATCCTAAAGATCATTTCGAAATGCTGGCGGCCTGCGGCGCCGACCTGCCGGGCAATGTGTATGCCCGCCCCGTGGAGCTGTCGCGCGATGCGCTGGCGCATTACGTCACGCAAGACCAGGATGCGCTCGAGATGACAGTCACCGCCGACCCGATGGAGCAGGGCGTGTCGCTATCGGGCGTGCAGCCCAAGCTGGGCGTCATCAAGCAGGGCGAGCGGTACGTGGGGCGCACGCGCGACCACGACACCCACATCATCGCCAAGCTGCCGGTGGTGGGCCAGCCGCTGCTGCCCGAACTCGAAGACCTGTCGCTGCAGCTGGCGCGCGCTGCCGGCGTCGATATCTGCCAGGCCTATCTCGAACCGCTCGAAAAACTGTCGGCCGAACACGGCTACGACCTGGGCGACGCCGACGCGCGCACCCGCTTCCTGGCGGTGGTGCGCTACGACCGCGAGCCGGGCCGGCGCATCCACTGCGAAGACTTCGCGCAGATACTGGGCGCCATGCCGGAAGAAAAATACCGCGCCGCCACTTACCTGGACGTTGCCGCGGCGCTGCTGGCGTTCGAGTCGCTGGGCGAGCCCGCGGTGCACGAACTGCTGCGCCGCATGGTGGTCAACGAAATACTGGGCAATCCCGACATGCACCTGAAAAACCTGGGCCTGGTGTATCCCGATGGCAGAACGCCGCGCCTGGCGCCGGCCTACGACATCGTGGGCTATGCCGCCTATCACGCCTGCCAGGGGCACGCGCTGCATATCGTGCCGCCGGCCATGCAGCCGCGCCGCCGCAAGGGCCAGGATGCCGGCGCCAAGCCCGGCCTGTCGCCGGGCATGCTGCGGGCGTTCTGCGCCGGCCTGGACATTCCTGAAAAACCCGCGGCCAGGGTGGTGGCTGACTGCGTCAAGGCCGCGCATGCGCAATGGCCGGCCCTGATCGCCGCATCGGCCCTTACCGCGCGCCAGCAGCGGAACCTGCTGGCACACTTTCATGCGCACCCGATGGTGAAATCGCTGCGCTGAGCCCGCCGGTTCAGGCTTGCAGAATCACGCGCACCGGCTCGAATCCAGCGCGCTTTTTCCAGGTCAGCAGGCCCGGGCCGCCGTGTTCCAGCGCACCGTACCACACGGCCTGCACGCCGGCCGCGCAAGGTTCGGCGGCGTCGAGCAGCCAGCGCACGATGGCATCGTGCATCAAGGGCATCACGCCATGGCCCAGGTGGTCTTTGTGGCCCATCAGGTCCAGGTAATGCACCAGGTCGCCGCACCGAGTGAGCTTCACGTAGGCGACCAGGCGGCGATCGGTCTGCAGCGTGCCGTTGCAGTGGCCGGGTTCAGGCAAGAACACGCCCCACCAGGTGGTCCAGTGGGTGGCGCAGCCAGGAGCCTGCCATGCGACGGGGGCGCTGGCCGGCGTGCCGACGTGGCGTGGTTTGAGCAGCCAGCGCGCCAGCACCGGCCCGCCGCTGCGCAGTGCCATCGAGGTTTTTACCGCATGCACGTCGTGCACATGCATAGGCAATGCAAAGCGTTCGACGCAATAGCCCAGCCGCCGCGCCTGGCGGATTTTCGGCAGGGTGCGGCGGGAATGCCGCCGCAGCAGAGCGTCGAAGCCCGCGCCATTCATGCATTGCGCCAGGTCCAGCATCATGGGCGTGGCGCGGCGGCCGGCGGCCTGCGCGGTTTCACCGGGGGCGCGCATATCGTAGCGCCGCGCAATGCGCGTAAAGCGCTGCAGCGCCTGGCCGGCCCCGGGGCCGTGCGCCTGAGCCGCATGCATGGCCAGTTGCCTGGCCGGCAGTTGCGGGCCGGCTGGCCAGGCCCGCAGGCGCGCCTGTTTGCGCAGGCGTATCAGCAGCGGGTCGATGGCCAGGTAGTAGCCGGCCATCAGCACGTCGAACGGAGTCATGAGGAAATCCCGGGATATTGCGCGCGGCCTGGCCGGGGCCGCCCGCGCGGCGGCATGCAGCCATGATCGTAATGCATCGACCGCGGCGGCCGGCCAGGAGCGCCAAGCCGGCGCCGCTACTCTAAGATGACAGCTTTCCAAGACCGGGGCGCACCATGGAACTGCGGCAGCTGGAATTGTTCATCGGCATCGCCGAATCGGGAGCATATTCGCGCGCGGCCATGCGGCTGTCCATCAGCCAGCCCATTCTCAGCCGCCAGGTCAGGGCGCTGGAAGACGAACTGGGCGTGACGCTGTTCCATCGAACCGGCCGCGGCGTTACGCTGACCGAAGCGGGCGTGCTGCTGGAGCAATACGCGCGCGGCCTGGTCGAAACAGCGCACAGCGCCGCCGCGGCCGTCAAGGCAATCGGCGGGGCGCCCAGCGGGCCGGTGGTGGTGGGTATGCCGGCCTCGATATCGGCGGTGCTGTCGGTGTCGCTGATCGAGGCATTCCGCCGCGCGTATCCGGGCATGTCGCTGAAATTCATGGAAGGCTACAGCGGCCACGTGCTGGAATGGCTGGCCGCCGGGCGCACCGATATTTCGGTGCTGTACGACGCGCCGCGCCTCAGCATTCCGGCCTTGCCCACCGAAGCCCTGCTGACTGACGAATTGTTCCTGCTGGGGCCCGCCAGCGACCCGGCCGGCGTAGGCCGCGGTCCGGTGCCCGCAGCCCGCCTGAGCCGCATCCCCATGATCCTGCCCAGCCGGCCGCACGGCATACGGGTGCTGGTCGATGAATCGCTGGACAGCATCGGCCTGGCGCCGAACGTGGAAATGGAAATCGACGCCATGCATTCGATGCTGCGTCTGGTCGAAAGCGGGCTGGGCTATACCGTGCTGTCGTATTCGTGTGTGGCCGCGCAGATCGCGCAGCGGCGCATGCGGATCTGGCGGATCGTGCAGCCCACCATTACCCGCACGCTGGTGATCGCGGCGTCGACGCAGCGTCCTTCGACGCATGCCGTGCGGGCGCTGAGCACGCTGCTGCGGCGCCAGATCCAGGACCTGGTCGAGCAGGGCCGGTGGGCACCCGACCCGGCGGTGTTTTCGTAAGGCGCGGCGGGGCGCTCAGGCGGGCAGCGACATGCGGCTGAGCACATCGGCTTCGCGCAGCACGTCCAGGGCCAGTGCCTGGGCGCGTTGGTCATCCAGGTGTCTGGCTCCGCAAGGTGCCAGACACCGAAGTGTGCAAAGGCTGTCTCAATAGCACGGCGCCCAGGATGCGTTGCGCCGCTCAACTGCCGCGCTTGCGGATCGGCACGCCGCCCCAGGTTTCGACCACCTTGGCAATGTGGGTGAAATCGGCCTGCTCGCCGCACAGCGCCGTGGTCAGCACCAGCATTTCTCGCACGGCCGCGCCCACGATCATGGGCACGCCGATGGCTTCGGCTTCGTCCACGCACAGCCGCACGTCCTTGTAAGCCAGCCGCGCGGCGAAACCGATGTCGAAGGTGCCGGGCAGCACGGCTTTGGGAAACTTGTCCTGGGTGGCCGAATTGCGGCCCGAGCCGGCGTTGATGACATCCAGCATTACCGCCGGATCCAGGCCGGCCTTCACGCCCATCGCCATCGCTTCGGACGTGGCCGCCACTGCCGCGGCCGACAGCAGGTTGTTGGCCAGCTTCATGGTCTGGCCCATGCCGGCCTTGTCGCCCAGGTAGAACACTGGGCCGAAGTGCTTCAGCGTGGGTTCCAGCGCATCGTAGTGATCGCGCGGGCAGGCGGCCATCACGGCCAGCGTGCCGCGCACGGCGCCGCCCACGCCGCCGCTGACCGGGGCATCCACATACTGGATGCCGCGTGGGTCCAGTTCCCTGGCTACCAGCGCGGCGACGCGCGGCCCGATGGTCGACAGGTCGACCACGCATTTGACCCGCGCGCCGCCGCTCAGGCCATCGGTGCCGATGGCCACCTGCTGCACGATTTCCGGCGTGGGCAGGCTCAGGAACACGGTGGCCGCGGTGTCGGCCACTTCACGCAGGCTGCCGCACGCGCGGGCGCCGCGCTCGCGCAGGCGCGCCACCGCGTCCGGGTTGCTGTCGTAGACAGCCAGGGCATAGCCGGCGTCGAGCAGGCGGCCGGCCATCGGCCCTCCCATGTTGCCCAGGCCGATGAATCCATAGGTCTCTTCTGACATGACTGTTCCTTTGAGTTGAATACGCGGCCTAGCGCGGTTGCAGGCCGATCAGCCGCACCAGCGTGTCCAGTGCGCCGCCGGGCGCCACCCCGACGATGATGGTGATGGGCTTGGCGGGGAATTCCTGCGCGGCAGCCTGCCCGGACAGCAGCAAGGCGGCCATGCAGCCGGCAAAAAATCGCAGCATGTCTTGTCTCCTCGGTTCTGGGCGTGCGGGCGCGGCCCGTATCTTCGTCATCCCGCCTTGCGCCGCGGCGGGTGGTTCCGATACTAGCCATGAGCACCGCAACAAGCCTCTACAGCGGCGACATACCAGCCTCGCCGTTTTGGGCATAACAGGCGGGTATTCCCAGTGAAGAAGATGCGGAGCCGACCGGCGATGATTGAAGCCGGGGCGGCGCCGGGAGTAAGCTGCCGTACGATTCCGGGAAAACCGCATGCAAGCACTGCTCAGGCAGGAAAAACTGTTGCTGCTGGCCATCGCGGCGCTCGCGGTGGCCTACGCCGCCGGCGCCCGCCTTACCGGCAATGGCGCCACGACGGCCGTCGTGGCCACGGCGCTGCTGGTGGCGGCCATCATCTGCGCGTCGCAGCGGGTGGCTTTTCACGCCGAGCAATTGGCGCATCGGCTGGGCGACCCCTACGGCACCATGGTGCTGACCCTGTCCGCGGTGCTGGTCGAAGTGGTGGTGCTGGGCATCGTGATGTCGCACGATACGTCGCCCACGCTGGTGCGCGACACGATCTACGCGGCCGTCATGCTCGACATCAACGGCATTCTGGGGCTGGCAGCCCTGATGGGCGGCCTGAAGCACGGCGAACAATCCTATAACGACGATTCGGGCCGCGTGTATACCGTCATGATCCTGACCGCTATGGCGATTTCCATGATCGTGCCCGAGTTCGTCGCGCGCGAGCACTGGCACTTCTATTCGGGCTTCACGATAGTCATCATGATCATGCTGTATACCGTGTTCCTGCGCATGCAGACCGGGCCGCACAGTTATTTTTTCAGCTACAGCTATCCTGACAAGCGGCGGCGTCCGGCGGCGCAGTCGGCGCGCGGGCCTTCCACGCTGCTGTCGATAGGCCTGCTGGTTGCCGGCGTGGCCATCATCGGAGCCTTGTCCGAAGTCATGGCCAAGGCCCTGAACGTGTCGCTGGGGCACGTACAGGTGCCCCCGGCGCTGCCGGCCATTGTGGTGGCGCTGATTTCCGCCAGCCCCGAAATACTGACCGCCTTGCGCGCGGCGCTGGCCAACCGCATGCAATCAGTGGTGAACATCGCCCTGGGCGCCTCGCTGTCCACTGTCATCCTGACAGTGCCGCTGATGGAAGCCCTGGCGCTTTATACCGGCCAGCCGTTCGATATGGCGATGACGCCCATACAGACCATGATGGTGCTGGTCACGCTGATCGTGACGGCGATCAACCTGAACGACGGCCAGACCAACGCCATCGAGGGCATGACCCACTTCGCCCTGTTCGCCACTTTCGTGATGCTGTCCATACTGGGCCTGTAGTGCGCCGGCGGGCACGCCCCAGGGGCCAATCCGGCTTGGCCCGGCAGCATCGGCCTAGTGCCCGGTTTTCAACCCCAGCCGCCGCGCCAGTTTGTGCAGATTGCTGGGGTCGACCTCCAGGGCGCGCGCCGCGCCCGTCCAACTGCCGCCGTGCGCGGCCAGCGCCGCGCGGATGGCTTCGCGCTGGCTGGTCTCGACGCTTGTCCGCAGCGAGGCCGGAGTGGGCAGAGGCGCCGCGGGCCGCGCTGCCGGTTCCGGCGCGGCCGGCAGGCCGTCCAGGTCCAGCAGGGCGGCCTCCAGGGTGACGATTTCATTGGTGCGCACGCCGCGCCCGACGGCCTTGATGGCCGCCCGGCTGAGCACGTGTTCCAGTTCGCGCACATTGCCCGGCCAGAGATAGCGGCGCAGCGCGTCCTGCGCGTCGGCCGACAGCCGCAGGCTGCGCAGGCCCAGGCGCGCGCGGTTGATTTCCAGGAAGCGCCCGGCCAGCAGCAGGACGTCATCGCCGCGTTCGCGCAGCGGGGGAATGGGGATAGGGTAGACCGACAGCCGGTGGTAAAGATCGGCCCGGAACGCGCCATCGCGCACCAGGTCGCGCAAGTTGCGGTTGGTGGCGGCGATGATGCGCACATCGACATGGCGCGGGCGGTCGTCGCCCAGGCGCTGGATTTCGCCGTTCTGCAGGGTGCGCAACAGCTTGGCCTGCACCGCCAGGGGCAATTCGCCTACTTCGTCCAGGAACAGCGTGCCGTGGCTGGCGGCATCGAAACGCCCCGGCCGTTCACTGATGGCGCCCGAAAAGGCGCCCTTGGCGTGGCCGAACAGCTCGCTTTCGGCCAGCGATTCGGGCAGCGCCGCGCAATTCACGTGCACCAGCGGCTTGGCGCGGCGGCGCGACAGTTGGTGCAGGCGATGCGCGAACAGTTCTTTGCCCACGCCGGTTTCACCCAGCAGCAACACGGGCAGTTCGGAATCGGCCACGACTTGCAGCTCGTGCAGCAGGTGCGCAATGGCCGGGCTCTGTCCCAGCACTTCGCTGCCGGTGCCCGCCGCCGCCGCATCGCTGGCGGCCGCGCCGCGCACCGCGCGCAGCGCGCGGATCTCAGCCTCGAGGCGGGTGGTGCGCACCGCGGCCTCGACCAGCATGGTCAGGCGCTGCAGCTCGGCGCGGGCCTCGGCATCGAAGGTGCCCACCTGCAGGGCGTCCAGCGTCAGCACCCCCCAGGGCTGGCCTTCGACATGCAGGCTGGCGCCCATGCAGTCGTGCACCGGCAGGGGCTGGCCGGCGTGTTCGTCGATCAGGCCGTCGTACGGGTCGGGCAGGGTGCTGTCGTGGTGAAAGCAGGTCACGCCGCGCCGCCCCAGAATGGCCGCCAGACGCGGATGCTGGCCGACGGCGTAGCGGCGGCCCAGCGCATCCTGCACCAGGCCGTCCACCGCGACAGGGCGCAGATGGTCTTCTTCGAGTTGCAGCAGGGCGACCGCGCCGCAGCGAAAGTGCGCGCGCAGGCTCGAGACCAGGCGCTGCAATCGCACCGCCGGGGGCAGATCGGCCACCAGATCGGCCATCAGCAGAGTTTCCATAAGGGTGAATTCTACCTGGAAAGGGTTTTATTTACCCGTTACGGTCAGGTGAATACGACCCTGTCCAACGAAGCATCATTGATTCAAAAGAATATTTTCCTGGCATGCGGTTCGCTTAAGACAGGAAACAACCCTTTTCACGGAGACCTTCATGAGCCCGCATGCAGCACCCACCCCCGCGGCCGCCCCGATCCCGCTCGCCGACTGGCAGCAGACGCCGTTGTCCGAATTGATCCAGCACATTCTGCAGCGCTACCATGAATGCCATCGCCAGCAACTGCCCGAGGCGATCCGGCTGGCGATCAAGGTCGAGCAGGTGCATGGCGGCCATGCCGATTGCCCGCATGGCCTGGCCGAACACCTGCACGCCATGCTGCAAGAACTGGAAAGCCACATGCGCAAGGAAGAGCAGGTGCTGTTTCCCCTGATCGCGCAGGGCCGGGGTGCGCTGGCCGACGGCCCCATCGCCATGATGCGCATGGAACACGACCAGCATGCCGAAGATCTGGCGCAGTTGGGCAAGCTGACCGGCGGGCTGGCGCTGCCGGGCGAGGCCTGCAACACCTGGCGCGAGCTGTACACGCAGCTGGACACGTTTCGCCAGGACCTCGCCGATCACATCCGCCTGGAAAACACCGTGCTGTTTCCCAATGCACTGGCCGGCCGGCCCGCCTGAACCTGGCTGGTGGAGCCACTACCGCATTCGCGCGCCGCTGGAGCCATGCCCAGGCGCCGGCGGGCGATCAGTCTGCCTTGATGTGGGCCTTCTCGATGAGATCGTGCCATTTCTGGGTTTCCTGGGCCTGGTAGGTGCCCAGTTCTTCGGGCGAGCCGCCGCCCACCGAGCCGCCGCGCTCTTCCACCCAGCGCGTGACATCGGGCTGCGCCAATACCGCAGAGACATCGGCGCTGATTTTCTTGACGATATCGCGGGGCGTGCCGGCAGGCGCGTACATGCCCCACCACGCGTGCACCGCGAATCCCTTCAGCGAGCCTCCGGCCTCGGCTACGGTCGGCACGTCCGGCAGCGCGGTTACGCGCTTGGGGCTGGTGATTCCCATCAGGGTGGCCTTGCCGGCCTTGATGTGGGGCAGCAGCACCGAGGCGTTGTGGAACAGCACTTCATACTGGCCCGCCAGGAAATCCGTGGTCATCTGCGAGCTGGTCTTGTAGGGGATGCCCTGCATCTCGATGTTCGTCATCTGCTTCAGCAGTTCGGCCGACAGGTGGGGCGTGGTGCCTATGCCAGGGTGCCCGTAACGCAGTTTGTCGGGATGCTGCTTGATATACGTAAGGAGCTCGCCCAGATTCTTGACGGGCACGCTGGGGTGCACCACGAACAGGTTGGGCATCGTCATCGTCATGGTCACCGGTTCAAAATCCTTCACCGGGTCATAGGGCAGGTGGTCCATGATGCTGACCCCCACGGACATGGCGCCGATCGTGCTGACCAGCAGCGTATAGCCATCCGGGGTTGCTCTGGACGCGCGCTCGGTGCCGATAATGCCGCCCAGGCCGGGCGCGTTCTCGATGACGACCGGCTGATGCCACCGTTCACCCAGCTTTTCCGCGAGCAGGCGGCTGATGGAGTCCGGGCTGCTGGCGGTGCCGGCCGCGACGATGATTCTCACGGGCTTGTCCGGATAGCCTTGCGCGCCGGACTGCGCCGCGGCGGCGCCACTGGCAGCCAGGGCCAGGCCGGCGCAGGCGAGCGCGATCATCCTGTTGAGCATGTTTGGTCTCCTTATCGTTGTAATCGGAATACAGGAGTCCAACGTTATCCCTGAAGCGCGCCGATTTGAATCAGGAAGCCGCACGACTTTTTCACAGCGTGAACTTATGGCGCCAGCGCACCGGGCGCCTGTCATCGGGTTTGCCCTGGGAAAGGCAGGTTGCCGATGGCGGCGGCTACGCCGCCTTGGGAAAGAAAATCACGCCTGGCAGCTTCTCGAAATTGCTCTTCACGCACGGAAGAGGAATGCTGCTCTTAGGGCCTATTCGATATTCTGCGCCTGCTCGCGCATCTGCTCGATCAGCAGCTTCAGGTCCATGGCGGCGCGGGTGACGTCCATGCTGCCCGCCTTGGAGCCCAGCGTGTTGGCTTCGCGGTTCATTTCCTGAAACAGGAAATCCAGGCGCTTGCCGGCGCTGCCGCCGCCGCGCTTGGCGTCGGGCTTGGCCTTGGCGCCGCCGCCCAGCAAATGGCGCAGCTCTTCCAGATGCGAGCGCAGCCGGGCCAGTTCTTCGGCCACATCGATGCGCAGGGCGAACAGGTTTGCTTCCTGGGACAGCCGCTCGGAAAGCTCGGCGCCCGAAATATGGGTAAAGCCGCCGGGGAAGGCCGCCTCGACCGACTCGCGCAGCTTGGTCGCCAGTTTTTCACGGTGGTCAGCCAGCAATTGGGGCAGATGGGTTTCGACCGATTCGACGATGCGCGCCACGCCGTCGGCGCATTCCAGCATGGTGGCGGCCAGGCGCTGGCCCTCGCGCTCGCGGCCTTCCTGCAGCTGGGCCAGGGCCTGCTTGGCCGCCTGCAGGCAGGCGGCGCCCCAGGCCTGCGGGTCCAGTGTGTCGGTGCCCCGCTGGCCGGGCCAGTTGAAGAGTTCGGCCAGGCGCGGCGGCGCCACTTCGGGCAGCACATCGCGGGCGGCTTGCAACTGGCCGGCCAGGTGCTGCAGCCAGGCGGGGTCCAGCGTGGCCAGTTCGGCGCCGGTATTGCGGGTGTACGAGGCCCGTACTTCGACCTTGCCGCGGCCCAGGCTGGCGGTCAGCAATTCGCGCAGCGGCGTTTCGGCATGGCGCAATTCGTCGGGCAGGCGGAAATACAGGTCCAGATAGCGGCTGTTGACACTGCGCAGTTCCAGCGCCAGGGTGCCTTGTTCGAGGTCGGCGCGGGCGTTGCCGAAGGCAGTCATGCTGCGGATCATGGGGGTGTCCTGAAGAAAATCCGGAAATAGGGCGGGGCGCCGGGCGGGCCCCCTTTACAGCAGGATACCTCAAGATACTTCAGGCGCCGTTTGGCGGCGCAGCCCCACGTACAATGCGGCCCAATGTCCATGTCCGGAGCCTGTCCCGTGTCCTCTTCTTCCGCTAACAGCGTGCCGCGTCCGTCCGGCCGTACCGTCGATCAATTGCGCCCCTTCAGCCTGCAGCGCGGCTACACCCGGTACGCCGAGGGCTCAGTGCTGGTGTGCGCGGGGGACACGCAGGTGCTGTGCACCGCTAGCGTGCTCGACAAAGTGCCGCCGTTCCTTAAGGGGCGCGGCGAGGGCTGGGTAACGGCCGAATACGGCATGCTGCCGCGCGCCACCCATACGCGTGGCGACCGCGAGGCCGCGCGCGGCAAGCAGAGCGGGCGCACGCAAGAGATCCAGCGCCTGATCGGCCGCAGCCTGCGCGCAGTGTTCGACATGCAGGCGCTGGGCGAGCGCACGCTGCACCTGGACTGCGACGTATTGCAGGCCGATGGCGGCACCCGCTGCGCCAGCATCACCGGCGCCTGGGTGGCCGCGGCCGATGCGGTGGCGCTGCTGATGCGGCGCGGCGACCTGGCCGCCAATCCCATCCGCGACGCGGTGGCCGCGGTGTCGGTAGGCATGGTGGCGGGCCGGCCGGTGCTCGACCTGGACTACCAGGAAGACTCGGCCTGTGACGCGGACGTGAATGTCGTCATGACGGGCTCGGGCGCTTTCGTGGAAGTGCAGGGCACCGGCGAGGGCGCCACTTTTGCGCGCGCCGATCTCGACGCCATGCTGGCTTTGGCCGAGCAGGGCATCGGCCAACTGGTGCGAGCCCAGCGCGAGGCGCTGGCGTAAGCCGGGGGCCTCGCCTGGCGGCGGGGCACCCGTCTGACGGTAAAAATTCTTGAATATGCGAACATTCTGTGGCGTGGCCCTTCTGATTCTGGCGACGGGCTGCTCCAGCGGGCGCTATTACGCGCATCCTGACCGGATGGTTGCGGTGCCGGCGGGCCAATCGATCGCTCGGCCATCCGCGCAATGTAAGGCGGCAAGCGCCCAGGCTGGCGCGAACGGTCGCGCCGACACGCTGTTTGTACACCCCGGCATGCTGTCGCTCAGCGCGCACTGGGACCACGGCCTGGCCGTGGCCAGCGGGCAGTTGCTGGTGCGCGATGATTACGCGGCGCGCATCGTGGAGCTCGACGGCCGCGATCCGGAAAGCATGGTGCCGGTCATGGTGAAGGACCCCGGCAGCCGCTTCATCGGCCTGCACTACAGCATGGGCGGCCGGGCGGATCTGGTGGCGCGCAGCGTCGCGGCAACGCAGAAGGCGTCTCTGGTTGCCGGCCGTCCGATGGCGTATTACCCCGTCCTGGTCGATCCCGCCGCGTTCCGCGACGTGGGCAGCAAGCTCGATATGAACAGCCCCCACCTGGGACAGATGTTCGTGATGGTGTCGGCAGAGCATGCCGCCTTCCGCACCGACATCCAATCCGTGGCGCGCAAGGTGCTCGATCACCCGAAAACGCACCTGCTCTATGCCGAAGACTTCGGCCTGGCCTGGGGGCATTTCGATGTGCTGTCGGCCGTGACCGCGGCTCAGCCGGATGACAAACAGCAGCGCACCCGGGCGCTATTCATGATGATCGCAGGCGGTATCAACGCCGGCGCCAGCCCGGCGGAAATGACGGCTAGGCTGAATGCATTGAAGGTCCGTTATGCGCTGGCCGACCACCGCGCCGTGTATGCAGCGTGGCTGCCGCCGCAGTCCGGCTCCCGGTCATGCGGCGCCACGCTTGCACACAGCGCCGCCGTGGCGCCTTAGCCCTTGCGATTCAGGTGTCAGACACCTGCGCGATCCTCACGACCCTGCGTGCAAACTATCTGGCCGGCAGCAGCGCGCCCACGCGGGGCTGGCTTTCCAGGTTCCAGATGGTGTCGATCAGGCCGCGCACTTCGGCTTCGGTGGCAGCTTGCGCGTAGACACCCAGCTGCAAGGCTTTTTCTTCGATTTCGGCGCGGCTGAGGGTGTTGCCCGGGTCGCCCTTGGGTTCGTCCACGCGCGCATGCAGCACGCGGCCATCAGTGGTGCGTACCGTGACCTTGCCGATCCAGCGTTCGGGGTAGGCGCTGTCGACTTCCGGGTCGAGCTCCATGCGGAACTTGCCGCGCAGCCCGGCCACGTCCTGGTCGCCCAGCGCGGCGTCGAATTCGGCCAGGCCGGCGCGGCCGCTGCGGGCGATCAGGGCCAGCACGGTGCCCATCGAGAACTTCGACTGGTGCACGGTCTTGGGGTCGACCACCGGGCCCAGCACGTCAATGGCGCCCTGGTGCACGTGCGCCACGACTTCGGCCAGGTCGCTGTCGCGCAGCTTGTATTCGCGCATGGCTTGCTGCAGAGCGTCGGCGGCCGGGTGCGTGTGGCGGCACGAGGCATGGTATTTAAACGAGGTTTCGGCCAGCGCCCAGCGCTGGCCCAGGCGGTCCAGCAGGCGCGCCGGGTCGGTATCGGTAGACATGCCAGCGGCCATGCCTTGAGCGCCTTCCAGGATGCGGCGCGCGCCGGTAAAGCCTTCCTGCGCCAGGTAGGCCGCGGTCAGGCCGTCGGCGGCCGCCTTGGCGGTATGCAGCTGCTTCGAATCAGCCGCATCGCGCAGGAATTCCCACAGTCCGGCCGCCTGCGTGCCGGCCGACCCCAGGGCGTGCAGCATCTGCTCGGCGTTCAGGTTCAGCAGCCGGCCCACCGTAACCGCAGCCGCCACGGTGCCGACCGTGCCGGTGGTATGGAAAATCTTGTAGTGCGAGCGCCCCAGGTATTCGCCGACGCGGATGCCGACTTCATAGCCGGCCACCGCCGCCACCAGCAGGTCTTTGCCCGATCGGCCCAGCGCCTGCGCCACCGCGAGCGCGGGCGGGAACACCACCGCGGCCGGGTGGAACACCGAACCGTTGTGCACGTCGTCCTGTTCGACCACGTGGGCGGCCGCGGCGTTGACCATGGCCGCGAACAGCGGGGTCGTCTGGCGCCGCGTGATCAGTACCTGGGCGGTGCCGTCGGCCGGCCCCATGGCGGCCGCATAGCGCTCGATAGCCTGCACCGCCCGGGCATTGGCGCCCGCCAGGATCGAGGCCAGGCAGTCGAGCAGCAGGTCTTCGGCCCGGCGCAGCACCGGTGCGGGGATGTCTTCAAAGCGCAGGCCGGCGGCGAACTCGGCCAGTGCGGCGCTGGGGTGGGGATGGGTGGCGGTCATGGGAATCAGAACGAACGGGGCAGGCCCAGCACGTGCTCGGCCACGTAGGAAAGGATCAGGTTAGTGGAAATCGGCGCCACCTGGTACAGGCGCGTTTCGCGGAACTTGCGTTCGACGTCGTATTCGGTGGCAAAACCGAAGCCGCCATGGAACTGCAGGCAGGCGTTGGCGGCTTCCCAGGATGCATCGGCCGCCAGCAGCTTGGCCATGTTGGCCTGGGCGCCGCAGGGCTGGTGAGCGTCGAACAGGCGGCAGGCTTCGTAGCGCATCAGGCTGGCGGCTTCGACATTGATGTGCGCGCGGGCGATGGGAAACTGCACACCCTGGTTCTGACCGATGGGGCGGCCGAACACGACGCGTTCCTTGGCGTAGGCTGCCACCTTGTCCACGAACCAGTAGCCGTCGCCAATGCATTCGGCGGCGATCAGGGTGCGTTCGGCGTTCAGGCCGTCGAGAATGTACTTGAAACCCTTGCCCTCTTCGCCGATCAGGTTTTCGACGGGAATTTCCAGATTGTCGAAGAACAGCTCGTTGGTCTCATGGTTGACCATATTGGGAATGGGGCGTATCTGCATGCCATGCTTGACCGCATGGTGCAGATCGACCAGGAAGATCGACATGCCTTCGGACTTGCGGGTCACCTGGTCCAGCGGCGTGGTGCGCGCCAGCAGGATCATCAGGTCGGAATGCTGGACGCGCGAAATCCACACCTTCTGGCCATTGATCACGTAGCGGTCGCCGCGCCGCACCGCGGTGGTCTTGATCTTGGTGGTGTCGGTGCCGGTGGTGGGCTCGGTCACGCCCATCGACTGCAGGCGCAGTTCGCCGTTGGCAATGCGGGGCAGGTATTCGCGCTTTTGCGCTTCGGAACCGTGGCGCAGCAGGGTGCCCATGTTGTACATCTGGCCGTGGCAGGCGCCCGAATTGCCGCCGCTGCGGTTGATTTCTTCCATGATCACCGAGGCTTCGGTCAGGCCCAGGCCAGAACCGCCGTATTCCTGGGGAATCAGGGCGGCCAGCCAGCCGGCTTCGGTCAGGGCGCGCACGAATTCTTCGGGATAACCGCGTTCTTCGTCGATTTTGCGGAAGTATTCGCCGGGAAACTGGGTGCACAGGTCGCGTACGGCTTCGCGGATGTCCTGGAAGGCGTGATTGGTGTCGGGCATGGCGGGGTTCTATGATGAGGCTTGCAGATAATCCCGGCACTTTGCCGCAACCCGGCCCGGATTGCCAATTTATGATTGCTTAATACCGGGTTAGCAATTGCCGAAGAACAGAGGAATTCATGGCTGGGCACTTCGATTTGACCGACTTGCAATTGATCGTGCACATCGGCGACTGGCACAGCCTGACCCGCGGCGCCGAGAAAACCCATTTGTCGCTGCCGGCGGCCAGCACGCGCATCAAGAACCTGGAAGAGCACTTCGGCACCCAACTGCTGTACCGCACCAGCCAGGGGGTCACCCTGACGCCCTCGGGCGAGGCCTTGACGCGCCACGCCCGCACCGTGATGCGCCAGGTGGAGCAGCTGCGCGGCGACATGCAGGAATTCGCCCGTGGGGTCAAAGGCCACGTGCGCGTGCTGGCCAACACTACCGCCATGACCGAATTCATGCCGGCCGTGCTGGGCCGTTTCCTGGCCGCCCATCCCGATGTCAACGTCGAGCTGCGCGAACGCCTCAGCTATCTGATCGTGCGAGCGGTGGCCGAAGGCTCAGCCGATCTGGGCATCGTGGCCGGCTGCACGGCCGATCAAGGCCTGCAGTTCATTCCGTACCGCAAAGACCGGCTGGTGATGGTGGCCGCGGCCAGTCATCCGCTGGCCAGCGAGACCGCCGTAGCCTTCGCCGACACGCTGGGCAACGATTATGTCGGCCTGTCCGAATGGAGCGCCATTCATCCGTTCCTGGTGCAGGCGGCGGCCGCGCTGGGGCGCACCTTCAAGTTCCGCATCGAAGTGGGCAACTTCGAAGCCGTGTGCCGCATGATCGAAACCGGCGTGGGCATTGGCGTCATTCCGGAATCGGTGGCGCTGCGCTTTGCGCGCACCCTGAAAGTCGCCATCGTGCCCCTGACCGATGACTGGGCGCTGCGCGAGCTGCAGATCTGCGTGCGCGACCGCGACGCGCTGCCCGCCTTCGCGCGCGAACTGGTCGACATGCTGGTGGCCGACGTGCCCGAGCACGAACGCGAGGCCGCGCCCCCGGCCGCGGGCTGAATGTCAAGAATCTGCCAAGTTCGCCCCGCATAATCGCCCGACTTCCGCGCTGTCCGCGGAAGCTTCGGTACGGGAAGTTATGCGCAAGACTCTGAGTGTGAACCAGGCGCTGTCGGCCATGCTGGCGGTATTCGTGGCATTGTTCGTGGCGGCGGCCGCGGCCGGCATCGGGCTGCTGCGCGACAGCCGCGCCGACATCGAGGCGCTGGGGCGCGGCAGCATCGAACGCGCCGGCGACCTCAGCGACCTGAGCAGCCGGCTGTTCCAGGCGCGCGCCTGGCTGACCGATGCCAAGACCTATATGGAAGGCGGCCTGGAAGAGCAGCGCGACCAGGCACTGCAGCAGGCGCAGGCGCTGCTGGCCCAGGCCGCCGCCAGCCACGGACGCCTGCGCGCCAATCCCGATACGCAGGGGCAGGGCGCGCAACTGTTCGACGCGGTGCAGGCCGCGTATGACGGCCTGGCCGGCAAGGCGCTGCAGCCGCTGCAAAGAGCCATCCAGGGCTGGAACGGCATCGAGGCCAACCGCATTGTCGAACACGTGCTGCCGCAGAGCAGCGCCGCCTACCTGGAAGCGGTCGAGGCCTTCCAGACATATGCGCGCGCGCAGGGCGAGGCCGCCGTGGCCCGGGCCGGGCGGGTGCTCGACCGCGCTATCGCGGCCGCCCTGGTCTTGCTGGCGCTGGTTGCGGCGTTGGGCCTGGTTTTCCGGCTGGCCTTCCGCCGGGTGGTGCTGCGGCCGCTGAAGCAGGCCGGCGCGCATTTCGACCGGATCGCCGATGGCGACCTGGGCGAAGCCATAGCGGCGCGCGGCGGCAACGAGATCGGCGTGCTGTATTCGGCGATGCGGCGCATGCAGGCCGGGCTGACCGGCGCGGTGGCGGCGGTGCGGCAAGGCGTCGAGGAAATCCACGTCGGCGCGCGCGAGATCGCCGCCGGCAACGGCGAGATGTCCGACCGCATCGCCCGGCAGGCCGCCGCGCTGCAAGAAGCGGCCGCCAATATGGCCACGCTGGCCGATACGGTGCGGGTCACCGCCGGGCACGCCGGCCAGGCGCACGGACAGGCCCGCGACGCGGCCCGGCTGGCCGAGCGCGGCGGCCAGGCCATGGCCGCCGTCGGCGCCACGATGCAGCACATCGCCGCCGATACCCGGCGCATTGAAGACATCGTTGAAGTGGTCGACAGCATTGCGTTCCGCACCAACATCCTGGCGCTGAATGCCGCGGTCGAGGCGGCCCATGCCGGCGAGCAGGGCAAGGGGTTCGCGGTGGTGGCCGGCGAAGTGCGGCTGCTGGCGCAGCGCAGCGCCCAGGCTGCCGACGAAATCCGCACTCTGATCCAGGCGGCCGCGCAGCGCGTCGGCGATGGCGTGCAGCAGGCCGACGCCGCGGGCGCGGCCGTGCGCGACGCCGTCGCCGCGGCGGGCCAGGTGACCAGGCTGGTGTCCGGCATTACCGAGGCCGCGGGCGAACAGTCCGCCGGCATCGATTCGGTGAACCACGCGGTCGCCAGTCTGGAGCGCGCGACCCAGGAAAGCGCCGCCATGGTCGAGCAGACCGCCGCCGCGGCCGCGGCCCTGGAAGAACAGGCGGCCTCGCTGCGCAGCGCCGTGGCGGTGTTCAGGCTGGCCGCCGGGCCCGTTGCGCGGCCGGCGCAAAACGCCCCAGGCGCCCCAGGTGTCTGGCTCCCGCAGGGTGCCTGAAGTGAAAGTCCCACCCCCGAAGCGCTGCGGTTGCCAGGTTTGCCAGGTGTCTGGTACCTGCGGAGCCTGGCACCCGGGTGACCCGGGCGCCCGACTACAATGGCGGCATGACGTCGACGCATACCGAAGCATCCCTGGCCCGCGTGGTGCTGGCCTCGAACAATCCCGGCAAGCTGCGGGAATTCTCTGCCTTGTTCGCCCCCCTGGGCATCGAACTGGTTCCCCAGGGTGAACTCGGCGTGCCCGAGGCCGAAGAGCCGCATGTCACGTTTGTCGAGAACGCGCTAGCCAAGGCGCGCCATGCCAGCCGGCTGACCAGCCTGCCGGCCCTGGCCGACGATTCCGGCCTGTGCGTGGCGGCGCTGGGCGGCGCCCCCGGGGTGTACTCGGCGCGCTATGCGCAGCTGGTCAGCGCTGCCGCCGAGCGCAGCGACGCCGCCAATAATGCCTTGCTGGTCAGCAAACTGGCCGGCGTGGCCGACCGGCGCGCCTGGTATGTGGCGCTGCTGGTGCTGGTGCGCGCCCACGATGACCCGCAGCCGCTGATCGGCGAGGGGCTGTGGCACGGCCAGATCGTCGATGCGCCGCGCGGCGGCCACGGGTTCGGCTATGACCCGCATTTCCTGCTGCCTGACCTGGGCCGCACCGCCGCCGAACTCGATCCGGCCGAGAAAAACCGTGTCAGCCACCGCGCCCGCGCGCTGGCGCAGTTGCTGGCCAAGCTGGCGCCTCGCTGAGCGCCGCTGCTGCCCTTGATATCGTTACCGTGGCCATCACCATTCCCATCCACCAGGCCGGATCCGGCAGCCACGCGCGCGTCGTGACGCCCGCCGGGGCCAGCCTGACCAGCCTGCCGCCGCTGTCCGTCTATGTGCACGTGCCCTGGTGCGTGCGCAAATGTCCGTATTGCGACTTCAATTCGCACGCGGCGCCGGCCGAACTGCCCGAGCGCGCCTACCTGGACGCCTTGCGGGCCGACCTGGAGCAGGCCCTGCCTTCGGTATGGGGCCGGCAGGTCGTGTCGGTGTTCCTGGGCGGCGGTACGCCCAGCCTGTTGTCGGCTGCCGGCCTGGACGAGCTGCTGGCTATGCTGCGCGCCTGTCTGAATTTGCTGCCGGATGCGGAAATCACCATGGAAGCCAACCCTGGCACGGCCGAGGCGGGGCGGTTCCGCGATTACGCCGCCAGCGGGGTGAACCGGCTGTCGCTGGGCGTCCAGAGTTTTGACGACGCCCAGTTGAAAAAACTGGGGCGCATCCACGATGCCGCCCAGGCCCGGGCCGCTATCGAGATGGCGCAGCGCGCCGTTGGGCGGATCAACCTGGACCTGATGTTCGCCCTGCCCGGGCAGGACCTGGCCGCCTGCCTGGACGACGTGCGCCAGGCCCTGTCGTTCGGCACCGAGCATCTGTCGCTGTATCACCTGACCCTGGAACCGAATACTGTCTTCGCCAAGTATCCGCCGGAACTGCCCGATGACGATGCCAGCGCTGCCATGCAAGATGCCGTCGAGGCCGCTCTGGAAACCGCCGGCCTGTTGCGCTACGAGGTCTCGGCCTATGCACGGCCGGGCGCCCGCTGCCGGCATAACTTGAATTACTGGGAATTCGGCGATTACCTGGGCCTGGGGCCGGGTGCGCACGGCAAGCTGTCGTTCCACGACCGCATCGTGCGCGAGGCGCGCCTGCGCAGCCCCGACAGCTGGATGGCCGGCGCCGCCGCCCGCGACGGCAGCCACATCGCCGAAACCCGTACGGTGGGGGCCGGCGAGCTGCCGTTCGAGTTCATGCTGAATGTCCTGCGCCTGAAAGACGGCGTGGCAGCCGCCTCGTTTCAGGAACGCACCGGCTTGTCGCTGGCCGCGATCGCCCAGCCCCTGCAATCGGCCGCCGCGCGCGGCCTGCTCGATCCCGATCCCACCCGCCTGCGGGCCACCGCCCTGGGGTGGCGCTTCCTGAACGACCTGCAGGAAATCTTCCTGTAAATAAAACGCACCATTACGGTGCTTGCATGCCCCATGTTTTGCACTATTATGGTGCGTTAATGCCCCGTCATGGCGGATTCCGGGCAGGCATGCCCTGTGTTGGGTCTTGGCATGGATATTGCTTTCTTCTGTTCATGCCAGCCGGTACCAGGCCCAGCCCCCGGCGCTTTTATCACATGGAGATGACATGGCAAGCCCGAAAGACATCCTGAAGCAGATCGCCGACAATGAAGTGAAGTTCGTGGATTTCCGCTTCACCGACACGGTGGGCCGCGAACACCACGTGTCCGTTCCCACCACGGCCGTCGATGAAGACAAGCTGGAAAGCGGCCAGGCGTTCGACGGTTCGTCCATTCCGGGCTGGAAGGGCATTGAAGCCTCCGACATGCTGCTCATCCCCGACCTGGATACCGCCAACCTGGATCCGTTCCGCGAAGAGCCCACCCTGATTCTCAGCTGCGACGTGGTCGAGCCTTCCGACCTGAAGGGCTATGACCGCGATCCGCGTTCGCTGGCCAAGCGCGCCGAAGCCTACCTGAAGTCCTCCGGCCTGGGCGACACCGCCTACTTCGGCCCGGAACCCGAATTCTTCGTGTTCGATGGCGTGACCTGGAACACCGACATGTCGGGCACCTTCGTGAAAATCAAGTCCGAAGAAGCCCCCTGGTCGACCGGCACCGAATTCGAAGGCGGCAACATGGGCCACCGCCCGGCCGTCAAGGGCGGCTACTTCCCGGTGCCGCCGGTCGATTCGTTCCAGGACCTGCGTTCCGAAATGTGCCTGCTGCTCGAACAAATGGGCGTGCCGGTCGAAGTGCACCACCACGAAGTCGCGGCCCCGGGCCAGCTGGAAATCGGCACCAAGTTCAGCACGCTGGTCAAGCGCGCCGACTGGACCCAGGTTCTGAAGTACGTCGTGCACAACGTGGCGCACGCCTACGGCAAGACCGCCACCTTCATGCCCAAGCCCATCGTCGGCGACAACGGCTCGGGCATGCACGTGCACCAGTCCATCTGGAAAGACGGCCAGAACCTGTTCGCCGGCAACGGCTACGCCGGCCTGTCCGAGTTCGCCATGTATTACATCGGCGGCATCATCAAGCACGCCCGCGCGCTCAACGCCATCACCAACCCGGGCACCAACTCGTACAAGCGCCTGGTGCCGCACTTCGAAGCCCCGGTCAAGCTGGCTTACTCGGCCCGCAACCGCTCGGCCTCGATCCGCATCCCGTACGTGGGCAACCCCAAGGCCCGCCGCGTTGAAACGCGCTTCCCGGATCCCCTGGCCAACCCGTACCTGGCATTCTCGGCCCTGATGATGGCCGGCCTGGACGGCGTGCAGAACAAGATTCACCCGGGCGATCCGGCCGACAAGAACCTGTACGACCTGCCGCCCGAGGAAGACGCGAAGATCCCGACGGTGTGCGCGTCGCTTGACCAGGCGCTCGAAGCCCTGGATCAAGACCGCGAGTTCCTGACCCGCGGCGGCGTGTTCAGCAACGACATGATCGACGCCTACCTGGCCCTGAAAGAAGGCGAGGTCCAGCGCCTGCGCATGACCACGCACCCGGTCGAGTTCGACATGTACTACAGCCTGTAAACGGCTGACAGGTGCCTGGCTTTGTCAGGGTGTCAGGTGTCGGGCCCCGAAGGTGCCGGACACCGCTGTGTGCAAAAGATATGGCCCACTTCGGCGTCTGACACCCTGTCGGGAGTCAGACACCCGGCTGTGCCGGCCCATTCTGCCCTGGTGCCGCTAATGATAAATGTCGATGCGTTTGACCTACTGGCCACAGCCGTCCTGCTGCTGAATGAGCGGGGGCACGTCGAGCATGCCAACGCCGCGGCCGAAGACCTGTTCGGCCGGTCCCGCAAGCAGTTGCGCGGCCTGTCGGCAGCCACGCTGTTCGGCCATCCCGAAACCCTGCAGTCATCCATCGATCGCGCCGTGGCGGGCCAGTTCGCCGATGTGCGCCAGTTGTCGTCGGTGCGGCGCGCCGGCGAATCGGTCGAAGTCACCGTCACCACGGTATCGCTGGCCGGGCAGGCCTGGCCGGTGCTGATCGAGGCGCGCGAAATCGAGCAGCGCGTGCTGGCCGACCGCAACCACCGGCTGGTGGAAGAAATCGAGGCGCATCGCGAACTGCTGCGCAACCTGGCGCACGAAGTCAAGAATCCCCTGGGCGGCCTGCGCGGCGCGGCACAGCTGCTCGAGGCCGAGCTGCCCAGCGCGGCGCTGGCCGAATACACCCAGGTCATTATTTCCGAGGCCGACCGCCTGCAAGTGCTGGTCGACCGCTTGAGCGGCCCGCAGCGCGTGCCGCTGACTGCGCGGCCCGTCAACATCCACGAAGTCTGCGAACGCGTGTGCGCGCTGGTCCAGGCCGAATTCCGCGACAAGGTTGCGCTGGTGCGCGACTACGACGCGTCGGTGCCCGACCTGCAGGGCGACGCGGCGCGGCTGATCCAGGCCGTGCTGAACGTGGCGCGCAATGCGGCGCAAGAGCTGTCGCTGCAGCCGCCGGGCGCCGGCGTGCCGCCGGCGCAGATCATCCTGCGCACCCGCGTGGCCCGGCAGGTCATGCTGGCGCACCGCCAGCACCGGCTGGCCCTGGTGCTGGCCATCATCGACAACGGGCCCGGCGTGCCCGACTCGATCCGCGACCGCATTTTCCACCCCTTGGTCACCGCCCGGCCGGGCGGCACGGGGCTGGGCCTGAGCCTGGCCCAGGATTTCGTGCAGCAGCACGGAGGCATTATCGAATTCGAATCCCGCCCCAGGCACACTGAATTCCGTCTGGTCTTGCCGATGGAGCAACCGCTGTGAGCAAACCTGTTTGGATCGTCGACGATGACCAGGCCATACGCTGGGTCCTGGAAAAAGCCCTGGCGCGGGCCGGCATTCCCACGCGCAGCTTCGCGCAGGCCGCCGACGTGCTGGCGGCGCTGGATGTCGAAACCCCCGCGGCGCTGGTGTCCGATATCCGCATGCCCGGCGGCGACGGGCTGGACCTGCTGCGCCAGCTGAAAGAGCGCCATCCGCACCTGCCGGTGATCGTCATGACCGCCTTTGCCGACCTCGACAGCACGGTGTCGGCGTTCCAGGGCGGGGCTTTCGATTACCTTGCCAAGCCCTTCGACGTAAACGAAGCCATTTCGCTGATCGAACGTGCCGTGCACGAATCGGCGCCGCAGGACGTGCGCGCGGGCGAAGGCCAGGGCGGCGACGCAGGGCAGGGCAACGAGCGCTGGATGATGACGCAGTCGTCTTCCACCGCCATGCAGGAAGTTTTCCGCGCCATCGGCCGCCTGGCGCAGTCCAAAGTCACGGTGCTGATCACGGGCGAATCCGGCACCGGCAAAGAACTGGTGGCGCGTGCACTGCACGGCCATGGCGCGCGCGCCGGCGGGCCGTTCGTGGCGCTGAACGCGGCCGCCATCCCGCGCGACCTGCTCGAGGCCGAACTGTTCGGCCACGAGCGCGGCGCCTTCACGGGCGCCAATACCCTGCGCCGCGGCCGCTTCGAAGAGGCACACGGCGGCACGCTGTTCCTGGATGAAATCGGCGACATGCCGATCGAGCTGCAAACGCGCCTGCTGCGCGTGCTGGCCGAAGGCAGCTTTTACCGCGTCGGCGGCGCCCAGCCTGTGCGGGTCGACGTGCGCATCGTGGCGGCCACCCACCAGCCGCTGGAGCAGCGCGTCGAACAGGGGCTGTTCCGCGAAGACCTGTTCCATCGCCTGAACGTGATCCGCCTGCGGCTGCCGCCGCTGCGCGAGCGGGTGGAAGACATTCCCGCCCTGGCCAATCATTTCCTGGCCGCCAGCGCCCGCTCGCTGGGCGTACCGGTCAAGCGGCTGACGCTCGACGCGGTTGCCGTGCTGACGCGCTTCGACTTTCCGGGCAACGTGCGGCAACTGGAAAATTTCTGCCATTGGCTTACCGTCATGGCGCCGGGCCAGACCATTGAACGCGCCGACCTGCCGCCCGAGATCCGCGCCATGGAATTGCAGCCGCAGGCGGCACCCGCGGGCGGCGTGGCCGTGCACGGCGGTTTCCCGGCGCCCGCCGCCCCGCCCGCGGGAGCGGGCCGCGGCGATGCCGGCGCCGCCGACTGGCAGGCCGCGCTGCTGCGCGAAGCCCGGCAGCGCCTCGAGCGCGGCGAGCCGGCCGTCATGGCCACCCTGACGCGCCAGTTCGAACGCATCCTGCTGCAAAGCGCGCTGGACGCCAGCCGCGGCCGTCGCGTCGAAGCCGCGTCGCGCCTGGGCATCGGCCGCAACACCATCACCCGCAAACTGCGCGAGCTGGGTATCGAAGAATAAATGCCGGCCTTCCAAGGCGTTCCAGGGCTCAGGCTCCGCAGGTGCCTGAGCCCGCTGTGTGCCAAGGCTGCCTCAGTCGCACGGTGCCCGGCACCCACGGGAGCCAGACACTTGGTTTTGCGCCGGCTACAGGCCCAGCAGGCTTTCGCATAGCCGCGGCGAGCGCAGCTTCTGCAGCCACCATTTCAGTGCCGCGCCGGGCGCCGGTTCGCGCCAGGCATAGACCAGTTGTTCGGTCATGGGCACGCCGTCGTCGATGGGGCACTGCACCAGCTCGCCGCGCGTAATGTATGGCGCGGCCAACGTCAGCGGCAGGTAGCCGCAGCCCAGGCCGCGTACCTGGGCGTCGATCTTGGCCTGCATGGTCGGCATCACGATCAGGGGCTGCCGGTTCAGCAGGCCGCGCGTCAACGGCGGCAAGTGGCGTGCCGTGTCGGCCACCACTACCGCGCAATAGGCCGCGATGTCGTCCGCCCCCAGCGGCCGGCCCAGCGCCGCCAGCGGGTGATGCGGCGCCACGCAGAAACCGAATTGCACTTCGCCCATGGGCTGCGACCGGTAGGCGCCCGGCGCGGCGCCGTTGGCATCGGCGCCGATCACCAGGTCGGCGCGGCCGGTCGCCAGGGCATCCCAGTTGCCGCTGAGCACTTCAGTGGAAAACCGCAGCGTCGTCACCGACGCAAGCTGGCGGAACTCCCGCACCACGTCGTACAGTGGCGGCAGGGGCAATACGGCGTTGACGGCCACGCGCAACTCCAATTCCCAGCCGGTGGCCACGCGCTTGACACGGCCGGCCAGGGCATCCAGCGATTGCAGCACCAGGCGGCCATCCTGCAGCAAGGTTTCGCCGGCCGGCGTCAACCGGGCGCGGTGCCCGCTGCGGTCGAACAGCAGCACGTCCAGCGCATCTTCCAGCTTGCGCACGGCGTAAGTGACGGCCGAGGGCACCTTGTCCAGTTCCCGTGCGGCCTTGGCAAAACTGCCGTGGCGCGCAATGGCATCGACCATGTAAAGCAATTCGGGGGTGATGGCTTGCATGGCAAATATCGTTCAAATAATTTGAATGATGTCATCAAACCCGCTCAGCCTCAACCCCCGGGGCGGGGCGCAAAATGCCTTTCATCAGCAGTGCAAAACACCCAGCGCGTCACCACTGCCAATTCACTTCATTGAAAGGAGATCATCATGCTGACCCTGCGCCGTAGCAACGAACGTGGCCATGCCAACCATGGCTGGCTGGACAGCTACCACACCTTTTCCTTCGCCAACTATTACGATCCCGACCACATGGGCTTCGGCCCGCTACGCGTGATCAACGACGACCGCATCGCGCCCAGCCGCGGCTTCGGCACGCACGGCCATCGCGACATGGAAATCATCACCTACGTGCTGGACGGCGCCGTGGCCCACAAAGACAGCATGGGCAGCGGCTCGACGATCCGCCCGGGCGATGTACAGCGCATGAGCGCCGGGCGCGGCGTGCTGCACTCCGAGTTCAATCCGCTGGACGACCAGCAAACCCACTTGCTGCAGATCTGGATCGAACCCGACGTGACCGGCATCGTGCCTGAATACGAAGAGCAGCGCGTGCCCGAAGCCGAGAAGCGCGGCCGCCTGCGCCAGGTCGTGTCGCCCGATGGGGCCGACGGTTCGATGCGCATTCACCAGGATGCGCGGCTGTACGTGGGGCTGTTCGACGGCGCCGAGCAGGCCGAACTGCCGCTGGCCGCTGGCCGCCGCGCCTGGGTGCATGTGGCGCGCGGCAAGGTCACGGTGAACGGCCAGGCGCTGTCGGCCGGCGACGCCGCGGCGCTGACCGGAGAAGACGCAGTGCGTATCAGCGATGGCGAACAAGCCGACGTGCTGGTCTTCGACCTGCCTTAAGCAGTATCTTGGCAGCTATAGCATACCGGCGGGTGTCCGGCGCCCTGGGCGGCCGGACACCCGGCACAACGCGCTTGAATACCAAGGAGAACACCTCATGTCCGCTGTTGAAACTCTGATCGTCCCGCGCTCCAGTGACCTGGGCGGCGGCCTGCAGGTTCGCCGGGCCCTGCCGTCCGCCCAGCGGCGCACCGTCGGCCCGTTCGTTTTCCTGGACAACATGGGGCCCGCCATGTTCGAACCGGGCGCCGGCGTCGACGTGCGCCCCCATCCGCACATCGGCCTGTCGACGGTCACGTACCTGTATGAAGGCGCCATGATGCATCGCGACAGTGCCGGCCATACGCAGGAAATCCGCCCCGGCGAACTCAACTGGATGACGGCCGGGCGCGGCATTGTGCATTCCGAACGCACGCCCGACGCGCAGCGTAGTGCGGGCCATCGCTTGTCCGGACTGCAGTTGTGGGTGGGCCTGCCCAGCCGCCACGAAGAAACCGATCCGGGCTTTGTGCACTACGGGCTGGATGCGCAGCCGGTGATCGAAGGTGAAGGGGTGCGCGCGCAAGTGGTGGCCGGCTCGCTGTTCGGCCAGGCCTCGGCCGTGCAGACCTTGTCGCCGCTGTTCTTCGGCGACATCACACTGCAGCCCGGCGCCACGCTGGTCGTGCCGGCCGAACACGAAGAACGGGCCGCCTACCTGAGTAGCGGCGCCGTGGAAATCGACGGCCAGGTCTACCAGCCGGGGCAGTTGCTGGTGTTCGCCGCGGGCCAGCCGGTCACCGTGCGCGCGGCAGAGGCGGCCCGCCTGGCGATACTGGGCGGCGAACCCCTGGACGGACCGCGCTTTGTCTGGTGGAACTTCGTGTCCAGCAGCAAAGAACGGATCGAGCAGGCCAAGCAGGACTGGCAGCGCGACCGTTTCGGCCAGATTGTGCCGGGCGACGAAACCGAATACATCCCGCTGCCGGCGCCACGCGCGTAGTGGCGCCCAGGTGTCTGGCTCCGCAGGTGCCAGACACCGAAGTGTGCAGAGGTTGTCTCAATAGCACGGTGTCTGGCACCCTGACGGGAGCCAGACACCTGGCCCGCGGCTACATGCCGCGCGCGTAGGCCTGCTGTCGCTGTGCCACCAGCGTCTCGCGCCGCACGAAGTCGCGCACGAAGCCATCGGCCGGGTGGTGATGCAGGTTATACGGGGTGTCCCACTGCACGATCTTGCCGTCGCTCATCACCCCGATGCGGTCGGCGATGGCAAAGGCTTCGGCCTGGTTGTGGGTCACCAGGATGGCCGTGTGTCCGGTCGATTTGAGGATGTCGCGCACCTCGAAAGCCAGGCGTTCGCGGGTATCCACATCCAGGTTGGAAAACGGTTCGTCCAGCAGCAGCAGGTCGGGCGAGGGCGCCAGCGCGCGCGCCAGCGCCACGCGCTGCTGCTGGCCGCCGGAAATTTCGTGCGGATAGTTGTCGGCCGAGGCGGCCAGCCCCACCATGTCCAGCATCTCGCGCACGCGCGCCGCGCGCTCGGCCTTGCCCAGCCTGCGCAGGCCGAAGGCCACGTTCTGTGCGGCGGTCAGGTGCGGAAACAGCGCGTAGTCCTGGAACATCATGCCGACCCGGCGCAGTTCGGGCGCCACTTGCACGGCCGGCGACGAAATCACGGCACCGTCCAGCGCTATCTGGCCGGCGCGCACCGGCTCGAAGCCGGCAATCGCGCGCAGGATGGTGGTTTTGCCGCAGCCGGACTCGCCCAGCAGGCAGCCGATGTGGCCGGCCGGCAGCGCCAGCGACAGGTTTTGCACCACCGGGCGCAGGCCTTGCGGCGTGTCGTAGGCCAGGTGGATGCGGTCTAGTTCAAGCAGGTCGGGCACGATGTCAATGTCCCATTTTCAGGTTGGTGCGCGCCAGCAGGATCACCGGCAGCAGGCCCGCCAGCACAATGGCCAGTGCCGCCACGGCGCCTTCTTCATACGTGCCGCGAGCGGCCTCGGCATACAGCCAGGTGGCCAGCGTCTCGAAGTTCAGCGGCCGCAGCAGCAGCGTGGCCGGCAGTTCTTTCATGGCGTCGACAAATACCAGCAGGGCGCCGGCGGCCAGCGCCGGCCGCAGCAGCGGCAGGTGCACGCGCCGCAGCGTGCCGCTGGCGCTTTCGCCCAGCAGGCGCGACGCTTGTTCCAGCGATGGCGGAATGCGGGCCAGCCCGGCTTCGATACCACCCACCGATACCGCCAGGAAGCGCATGGTGTAGGCGCAGACCAGGGCGCTCATCGACCCCATCAGCAGCAGGCCCTGGCTGCCGAACACCGCGCCCAGCTGGCGGTCGATCCAGGTAAAAGGCATCAGCAGGCCGATTGCCAGCACCGTGCCGGGCACCGCATAGCCCAGGCTCGCGATGCGCGCGCAGGCGCGGCCCGGATTGAATCGCGCGCTTTCGCGCAGCGTGCGCCCGGCCCAGGCCACCACCAGGCCGCAGCCCAGCGTTACCAGGGTGGCGGTGAAGGCCACGATCAGCGTATTGGACAGGCCATGGATCAACTGGTCCGACACGCCGCCCACCAGGTGCAGGCGCTTGTAGGTCTCGACGATCAGGTATCCGGCCGGCGCCACGAACCCCAGCACTACCGGGATCCAGCCCAGCACCACCGCCAGCCATGCCGCGCCGCCGCGCAGCCGCCGCGGCTGCATCGGCCGCATGCGCTGCGTATTGGCATAGCGCTGGCGTTTGCGGCCGTGCCGCTCCAGAAGAATCAGCCCCACCACGATGGCCAGCATGGTCAGGGCGATTTGCGCCGCGCTGGCCAGGTCGGACCGCGTGATCCAGGTGGTGTAAACGGAAACGGTCAGGGTCTGGACGCCCAGGAACTCCGACGCCCCGATGTCGTTCAACGTTTCCAGCAGCGCCAGGCTGGCGCCCACGGCGATGGCCGGCCGCGCCAGCGGCAGGGCCACGCGCAGGAATACGCCCACGCGGCCGGCGCCCAGGGTGCGCGCGGCTTCGAGCAGGCTGGCGGCCTGCGTCATGAACATGACGCGGGTGCTCAGATACACATAGGGGTACAGCACGAAGCCCAGCACGAAAATGGCGCCGTAGATCGAGCGCAGGTCGGGCAGGCGAAACTGGCGCGGGCTGTCATAGCCCAGCAGGGCGCGGATGGCGGTCTGGATCGGGCCGATGGGGTGCAGCAGGTCCAGGTAGGCGAAGGCGATGATGTAGGTGGGCACCGCCAGCGGCAGCAGCAGGGCCCAGGTCAGGATGCGGCGGCTGGGAAACTCGTAAGCGGTAACCAGCCAGGCCGCGCCCGTGCCCAGCAGGGTCACCAGCACGCCCACGCCGGCCAGCAGCATGGCCGTGTTGGCGAAGGCCTGGGGCAACACATATCGGGCCAGGTGCGACCAGTGCGACAGGTCGGCGTGCATGGCTTGCCACGCCAGCGCGGCAAGCGGCAGCAGCACCGCCAGCGCGATCAGCGCCGCGCCCGCCAGCCAGCCCGTGCCGCGTTCAGGGCCGCGCAGCCGCCACGGGCGGGACAAAGTTTGAGTGTGCATACTTCAAATGCGGCCAGGTGTCCGGCCCCCATCGGCCAGGTGTCTGGCTCCCGCAGGGTGCCAGACACCTGGTCCTTATTGACGCCTTGCGGCGCCAAGTTCAATTGTCGAAGCCCACCTTGTCGACCAGTTCGCTGGCCTGCTTGCGGTACTTGGCGATCTCGGCCACCGGCAGCGAATCGACCTTCAATTCGCCGAAGCTGGCCACCACCGGATCCAGCTTCACGCCCGGGCGGATGGGGTATTCGTAGTTGGCGCGGGCGTACAGCGTCTGGGCAGGATCAGATACCAGGAATTCCAGCAGCTTGATGGCGTTGTCTTTGTTGGGCGCGTGCGCGGCCACGGCGGCGCCGCTGATGTTCACGTGCGTGCCGGTGCCGCCGTTCTTGAACGTGGGGCGCACCACCTTGATGGCGTCGCCCCACTTGCGGGCGTCGGTGCCGGGCTCGGCGTTCTTCATGTGGCCCACGTAGTAGGCGTTGGCAATGCCGATATCGCAGATGCCGCCCAGGATGTCGCGCGCCACATCGCGGTCGCCGCCGGCCGCCTTGCGGGCCAGGTTGGCCTTGACGCCGCGCAGCCATTGCTCGGTGGCCTGCGCGCCGTCATGCGCGATCATGGCCGCCACCAGCCCGGTGTTATAGGGGTGCTGGCCCGAACGGATGCACACCTTGTTCTTCCACTGCGGATCGGCCAGGTCTTCGTAATGGAAGCTGTCCAGTTTCAGGTCGTTGGCCACATACAGCACGCGGTCGCGCAGCGACAGGGCATACCATTTGCTATCGGCGCCGCGCAGGTTGGCGGGAATCACCGAGTTCAGGGCGTCCGACTGGATCGGCTGCGTGATGCCGCCGTCCACCAGGTCGATCAGGTTGCCGATGTCCACGGTCATCAGCACGTCGGCCGGAGACTGTGCACCTTCAGCCTTGACTCGCTCGAGCAGGCCATCCTTGATGAACACCGTGTTGACCTTGATGCCGCTTTCTTTGGTAAAGGCATCCAGCATGGGCTGGATCAGTTTGGGTTCACGGGTGGTGTACAGGCTGACTTCATCAGCGGCCAGGGCCGGGCTGGCCAGGGCACTGCCAGCCAGCGCCAGCGCGCCCAGCAGCGGGGTCAGAGAAAGGCGTCGGATCGACATTGGGGGGCTCCGGTGCGTTACATAACAGACACAAACCCGCGCCGGAAGGCCTGCGGATGCGTCCGTTAACGAAAATGATTATCAAGTAGGTGCGACAATACCAGGAAGCGGCGAGGCATTCAACTTGATGTCAGATTCCGGATAGGCCCTGTGATTTCTATCAAAGAGTTATAAGGGCATTACGGATTAATGAGACGAGTTATCAAGAAGTCACGGTAAAATAGGGATAACCCTGAGCCCCGCGCCCGTCTTTTGCACGGCGCGGCATTCCATCCGGCGCACCTGGTGCGTTGTATCTTTTTCAACGACATGGCAGCTTTCAATACCGAGCGCGTACTCAGCGTGCGCCACTGGAACGATACGCTTTTTTCCTTCACCACCACGCGCGACGCGGCCCTGCGGTTCCACAACGGCCACTTCGTCATGATCGGCCTCGAAGTCGAAGGCAAGCCACTGATGCGGGCCTACAGCATCGCCAGCGCCAACTACGAAGAAAACCTCGAATTCCTCAGCATCAAGGTGCAGAACGGGCCGCTTACCTCGCGCCTGCAGCACCTGAAAGAAGGCGACACCATCCTGGTCAGCCGCAAGCCCGTGGGCACTCTGGTGGCCGACGACCTCAAGCCCGGCAAGCACCTGTTCCTGTTCGGCACCGGCACCGGCCTGGCGCCCTTCATGAGCATCATCAAAGACCCCGACGTCTACGAGCGTTTCGAAAAAATCGTGCTGGTGCACGGCGTGCGCTGGGTCAGCGAGCTGGCCTATGCCGATTTCATCGAAAAAGAACTGCCCAACAACGAGTTCTTCGGCGATGTGGTGCGCGACAAGCTCATCTATTACCCCACCGTCACGCGCGAGCCGTTCCGCAACCAGGGCCGCATCACGCAGCTGATCGAAAACGGCAAGCTGTGCCAGGATATCGGCCTGCCGCAAATCAACCCCGAAACCGATCGCGCCATGCTTTGCGGCAGCCCGCACATGCTGGCCGACATCAGCGCCATGCTCGACTCGCGCGGCTTCCAGGTGTCGCCGGGCGTGGGCGAACCGGGCGACTACGTGGTCGAACGCGCGTTCGTCGAAAAATAAACCGGGTCCATTCCCCGCAAAAGCCCTGGCCGATCGATATCGGGCAGGGCTTTTTTACAGGTGAGTCCGGCCGCCAGCCGCATTCAAGCCCCGCCCGCCGACAGGCACGCGGCATCCTTGTCCGACAGCTTGTTCGCCTTCAGCCATGCCCGGGTTTCTTCGGCGCCCGCGCGCTTGAGCGCGGCCATGATCGAATCCGAAGGCGAGGTATCGAGGGTCATCTTGTTGTCGCGCATGCGGGTGTAGTTGGCCTGGATGCGCTGCTCGACGCCGGCCCACGATGCCGCCGACACCTTTTTCGCGGCCTCGGCCAGGATGGCCTGCTGCGGCTTGCCGAGGCGGTTCCAGGCGTCGTTGTTGATGATGGTGTAGCTCAGCGGAATCGAATAGCTGACGGCGGTGAAATTCGGCAGTTGGTTCCACAGGCTGCGTCCCGCGCCGCCGTCGCCCGAGGTCAGCACGGCATTCACTTCGCCGGCGGCCAGTCTGGCTGCCAGCGCGGAATAGGGCATTTGCACGCTTTGCGCACCCACGCGCTCGAACACGGATTTGCTGGTGGCGTCGTAGGTGCGGATCTTCAGCGCCGTGACGTCTGCCTCGCTGTGCAGCGGCTTTACCGACCAGATGCCCGACGGCGGCCAGGGCGTCACGTACAGCAGTCGTGCGCCCAGCGCCTGCAGGCGTTGTTCCAGCGCGGGCCGGGCGCAGGCATACAGCGCGTGGGCCTGCTTGAAGTCCTTGGCGGCAAACGGCAGCGAAGACAGCAAGAACAGCGAATCTTTATTGCCCAGCACGCCACCGAACAGCGTGCCCATCTGGGCCTTGCCGTCCAGCACGGCGCTGACCTGCGCGTCGCCCTTGTAGGGGTTGCGCTTTTCCTGCAGGGTTTCGATGACGATGGCGCCTTTCGATGCCTGCCTGACGGCTTCGGCGAACTGCAGGTCCGCCGCGGCGGTGATCGAGGTGGCGGGATACTCGTTGATCAGTTGCAGCGTGGTCTGGGCCCATGCCTGCGGAACGGCCAGCGCGCCGCACAGGGCGGCGGCCGCAAACGCATAACGGTGTCGTTGAAGGTTCATGCACGTTTCCCCTGGAACCGCCGGTATGGCGGCCCTTGAACTTTTAGCACCGCGCCGCCGCCGCGGGTACCAGGGGGAAACGCGTAAGTTCGAACCCCTTATTCCGCCTTGATGCCGGCTTTCTTGATGATGTCGCCCCACTTCTGCGATTCGCTGCGCTGAAATGCCGCCAGTTCCTTGGGGGTAGACGTGGCCGGGGTCGTGCCGGTGGATGTGTAGAAGTGCCGGGCCGCCTTGCCCTGGGTGGCCTTGATCAGCAGATCGTTCAGCTTGGCCACCACCGCGTCGGGCGTGCCGGCGGGCACGTAGGCCCCAAACCAGTAACCCATTTCATACCCGGGCACGCCCGCCTCGGCAATGGTGGGCAGGTCCGGCGCCAGCGGCGAACGCTCGCTGCCGGTAAAGCCCAGTGCGCGCAGCTTGCCGGCTTCCACTTGCGGCAGGCCCGTGGCGCTGTCGGTAACCATCATGTCGATCTGCCCGCCCAGCAGGTCCGTAATCGCCAGCGGGTTGCTCTTGTACGGCACGTGCAGCAGCTTGACGCCGGTCATCTGCTGCAGCAGCTCGCCGGCGATGCGGCTACTGGAACTGCCGCTGCCGAAGCTGAGCTTGCCTGGCGATTTCTTGGCCAGGGCCAGGAACTCGGCCACGCTCTTGGCCGGCGAGGCCGGGTTCACTACCATGAACTGGCCGCCCTTGCCCAGCAGGGTCAGCGGCGCGAAGTCCTTCACCGGGTCGTAGGGCAGGGTCTTGTACAAGTGTTCGTTGGCCGCCTGCGTGGTGTTGGTGGTGATCAGCACCGTGTAGCCGTCGGCCGCCGCGCGGGCCGCGGCTTGCGCGCCGATCATGGCGCTGGCGCCTGGCTTGTTCTCGATGACCACCGACTGGCCGGTCTGTTCGGCCACGCCCTGGCCGATAGCCCGGCCCAGCTGGTCGGTGGCGCTGCCGGCCGCGAACGGCACGATGAACGTGATGGGCTTGCTGGGAAAGTCTTGCGCTGCTGCCGCCAGCGGCAGGGCGGTGCACAGGGCGGCAAGCAGTCGTAGCGGGGTCATACGCATGGGAAGTCTCCTGGTGTGTTGTTGTAGAAAACAGGGAAATACCGGCTTACCTCGGCGCGAGCGGCGCCGGCGGCAGGTCGACGACGGGCGGGTCGCCCGGGATGTCCGGCAGGCGCCGGGCCAGTTCGGGCGCAACGTCCACCCGCAAGTCCAGCAAATGGAACGACAGGCTCTTGCCGTGCGTATCCAGGTTCAGGGCGTCGTTCACGCCGCCGTCCAGCACGCCTTCAAGCACGAAGTTCATGGCGTGCAGGGTGGGAATCAGATAGCGCGTGACGCGGGTAGGGCGGCGGTAGGCAAACCACTCGGCCACGCGCGCCTCGGTAACCTGGTCCGCCAGCGCCACATAGCAGTCCGGGTCCCAGGCGATCAGGCTCAGGTTCGAGATATCGCCCTTGTCGCCCGAGCGGCTGTGCGCCAGGCGGTACAGAGGGACGCGTACAGGGTCTTGGTCCGGCTTCATGGCGCGGCCTCCATCATGGTCCAGCCGCTGCGCACCGCGTCGCGCGGAATCGTGCACGACACCATGTTCAGGCGCGGCCGCAGGGCGGTGCGCACGCCGCCGCCGCCCGCCGGGCCGCAGGTGTACAGGGCCGTCACTTCGCGCAGCAGCCGTTCGGCCACGCGCGCGTCGGCGTGTTCGGCGGCCAGCCGCAGCCTGACATCGCGGCCCGCGCCAGCCGGGCGGGCATCCAGCATGGCGCCGCCATCGTCGCCCAGGATGCTGAGCACCCCGATCAAATCCATGCGCACGGTCAGCGCGGCGCCGAGCCGCCGCCGTACGATGTCCGCCGCCAGGCGCGCACGCGCCTCGGCCTGCACGCCGGCATACGAGATCTCGGCTTCGGCCAGCCAGCCGCCGCGATGGCAGACGTTGACCTTCAGTTCATCGGGGCGCGCATGGCCGTCAAGGCCATGCACGGCGACCCGGTCAGGGCCCAGCACCTGCACCGACGCCTGGCTCAGGTCGGCCACCACATCGGGTGTCAGGTAGCGGGCCGGATCGTGCACTTCGTACAGCAGTTGTTCCTTGACCGTGCGGGTATCCACGGCGCCGCCCGTGCCATCGGCCTTGCCGATCACAAAGCCGCCGTCGGCGTCGATTTCGGCAATGGGATAGCCCGCCACGTGCACATCGGGCACTTCTTTCAGGCCGGGCACACAGAAATAGCCGCCGGTGACCTGGGTGCCGCATTCGAGCATGTGGCCGGCCATGGTGGCGCGCCCCAGGCGCGTCCAGTCATCCAGGGCCCAGCCGTAATGGGCCAGCGCCGGCCCCACCGTCAGCGAAGGGTCGGCCACCCGGCCGGCCACCACAATCTGGGCGCCGGCCCGCAGCGCGTCGGCAATCTCGCCCGCGCCCAGGTAGACGTTGGCGCTGACCACATCCATGTCGTCCAGGCGCGGGCCCAGCCGTTCGCGCAGCAGGGCGCGCTGCTCGGGCGTGTTCAGCGCGTCGCCATGCACCACGGCGATGCGCGGCGCCGACAGGCCCTGGGCGCGCGCCAGGCCGGCGATGCAGCGCGCCGCCGCCGGCGGATTGGCGGCGCCGAAATTGCCCACGATGTTGATGCCCTGGCGCAGGCAGTCGGCCAGCACCGGCGCCAGCAGTTCTTGCAGCAGGGGCTCGTAGCCGCTTTCCGGGTCGGCATTGCGCGCCAGCTGCGCCAGGGCCAGCGTGCGCTCGGCCAGGGTTTCGAAGATCAGCGTGCCGCCGCCGCGGGCCGCCAGCGATTGCACGACCGCGTGGGCGCCGTCGGTACGGTCGCCCGAAAAACCCGTTGCGCAGCCGATCAGAAAAGGGGAAGCAGCCATGATGAGTCCGTAAGCGCAGCGCCCTGCGGCGCCCCTGTGTTCGGGCCACTATAGGCAGGCTTGCTTCATAAGTGAAATAGAAATATAAGATCAATTCATCCAAAGTTTGTATGAATCTATCTGCCCGCCAACTGCGTGCATTCGTGGCCCTGGCCGACGAAAAGCACTTCACGCGCGCCGCCCAGCGCTGCCACCTGACTCAGCCGGCCTTCAGCGCGCTGATCCGCGCGCTGGAAGACACCGCCGGCGTGCGGCTGTTCGACCGCAACACGCGCAATGTGGAACTCACGGCCGAGGGCCGGATGCTCGACGCCTCGGCGCGCCGGCTGCTGGGCGACTTCGAACTGGTGGCCGAAGATTTGCGCGACCATGCCGCGCGGCGGCGCGGCCGCGTTACGGTGGCGGCCCTGCCGTCGCTGGCCGCCGGCTGGCTGCCAGGGCTGCTGGCGCGCTTCCATCAAGACTATCCCGGTATCACCCTGCAACTGCGCGACGCCTTGCTGGACCCGTGCCTGGACCTGGTGCAGACCGGCGCCGCCGATTTCGCGGTGGCGGCCCGCCGGGCCGACATGACAGACCTGGACAGCGAATTCCTGCACGCCGACCGGTTCTTCCTGGTGTGCCGCACAGACCATCCCCTGGCGGCGCGCGCCCAGGTGCGCCTGCGCGATCTGGGCCGATGGCCGCTGATCCAGCTGGCCCGCGGCAGCAGCGTGCGGCGCCACCTGGATGAGGCCATGGGCGCCGCGGCGGCCCCGCCACTGCTGGAAGTGGAGCACCTGGCCACAGTCACCGGGCTGGTGTCGGCCGGCCTGGGCATCAGCGTGGTGCCGGCCATGACCCTGTTCCACTTCCGGCGCGACGAACTCGCCATCAAGCCCCTGGCCGGCAAGCCCCTGACCCGGCCGCTATACCTGGTGCGACGGCGCGGCCGCAGCCTGTCGGTAGCCGCACAGACCCTGTATGACTTGCTGCTGCAGCACCGGGAGCGGATCGGGGAGGGGTAACGGGACAGGTGTCTGGCACCCTGGCGGGAGCCAGACACCTTGGCAAAGGCCTGGAAAACGGAACAGTGTTTTCGCCCGCTTGCGGGAACTCCTTGCTTTCGCAAATGCCTATTGCTGTTTACACTTCAATAGTCCAGTCTGTTGCGACTGATCTTTCCAGGATACGACCCATGAGCAAGCAAATCATCCATACCGACGAGGCGCCCGCCGCGGTCGGCCCTTATTCGCAAGCCGTCGCCGCCACCGGCGGCAAAACGGTGTACCTGTCCGGGCAGATCGGCCTCGAGCCCGGCACCGGCGACCTGGTGTCCGAGAACTTCGACGCCCAGGTGCGCCAGGCCTTCGCCAACATGACAGCCGTCATCCAGGAAGCCGGCGGCACCCTGAACGACATCGTCAAGCTGACCCTGTTCCTGACCGACCTGAATAAGTTCACGGCCGCCAACGCCATCATGGCCGAGCTCATTCCCCAGCCGTTTCCGGCGCGCTCCACCGTGGGCGTGGCCAGCCTGCCCAAGGGCGCGCAGTTCGAGGTCGAAGCCATCCTGGTGCTGTAAGCGGCAGGCCTGCGCCTGCATCGGGCCCCGCGCCATGCCAGCAGCCACCGCCGCGGCACGCAAGACCCCTGGCGCCGCCGCCGGCGCCGGGCGTTCATTGACGGATGTGCAGCGCAAGCTGCACAGCCTGGGCCTGGTCACGGCCGAAGACTGCATCCTGCACCTGCCGCTGCGCTACGAAGACGAAACCCGCATCGTACCCATCGGGTCGTTGCGGCCCGGCGCCACGGCCCAGGTCGAAGGCGAGATTCTGCGCAGCGAAGTCCTGTACCGGCCGCGCCGCCAACTGACGGCCGTGATGGCCGACGACAGCGGCGAACTGCAATTGCGCTGGCTGAACTTCTACCCCAGCCAGCAAAAACAGTTGGCCACCGGCCGCCGCCTGCGCGCGCGCGGCGAAGTGCGCGGCAGCCTGTTCGGCCGCGAAATCGTGCACCCGCGCATGAGCAGCGCCGAAAGTCCGCTGCCCGATGCGCTGACCCCCGTATACCCCAGCACCGACGGGCTGCCGCAGCCTTCGCTGCGCAAAGCCATTGCCCAGGCGCTGCAGCAGGCCAACCTGGACGACACGCTGCCGCCGGTGGCATTGCAGCGCTACGGCCTGATGCCGTTCGCGCCCGCCATCCGCCTGCTGCATGCCCCGCCGCCTGGCGTTTCCGAACAAGACCTGATCGAACGCGGCCACCCCGCCTGGCGCCGCATCAAGTTCGACGAACTGCTGGCCCAGCAATTGTCGCTGGCGGCCGCCCGCGCCGCCCGCCGCAGCATCCGGGCCGAGCCGCTGCCCGCGCGTGGCAGCCCGGGCGGCCTAGTGGCGCGCCTGTACGCGGCGCTGCCGTTCCAATTGACCGGCGCGCAACAGCGCGTCGTGCAGGAAATCGCCGCCGACCTGGCCAAGCCATATCCCATGCACCGCCTGCTGCAAGGCGACGTGGGCAGCGGCAAGACAGTGGTCGCCGCCATCGCCGCCGCCCAGGCCATCGCCTGCGGCGCGCAGGTGGCGCTGATGGCGCCCACCGAAATCCTGGCCGAACAGCATTTCCGCAAACTGGTGTCGTGGCTGCAGCCGCTGGGGGTGAACGTCGCCTGGCTAAGCGGCAGCCTGACCGCCAAGGTACGCCGCCAGGCCGCGGCCAGCGCCGCCGACGGCAGCGTGCAGCTGGTGGTGGGCACCCAGGCCCTGATCCAGGACCATGTCGAATTCCACCGCCTGGGCTTGTCCATCGTCGACGAACAGCACCGCTTCGGCGTGGGCCAGCGCCTGGCGCTGACCCGCAAGGGCGAGGCGCCGCACGGCCAGGTCGTGCCGCACCAGCTGAACATGAGCGCCACGCCCATACCGCGCACCCTGGCCATGACCTTCTTCGCCGATCTAGATGTCTCGGTCATCGACGAACTACCGCCCGGGCGCACCCCGGTGGTCACCAAACTGGTGTCCGACGGGCGGCGCGACGAAGTCATCGCCCACATCGCGCATGCGGTCCGGGAAGGCCGGCAGGCCTATTGGGTTTGCCCGCTGGTAGAAGAAAGCGAGGCGCTGCAGCTGCAGACGGCCGTCGACACCTACCAGGCCATGCAGGCCGAGCTGCCCGACCTGCGGCTGGGGCTGGTGCACGGCCGCCTGCCGCAGGCCGACAAGGCTGCCGTGATGCAGGCGTTTCGCGATGGCGACATCGATCTGCTGGTGGCCACCACTGTCATCGAGGTGGGCGTGGACGTGCCCAATGCCTCGCTGATGGTCATCGAACACGCCGAGCGCTTCGGCCTGGCCCAGCTGCACCAGCTGCGCGGGCGGGTAGGGCGGGGCAGCGCCGAATCGGTGTGCGTGCTGCTGTACCAGGCGCCGCTGTCGCAGGTGGCCCGCCAGCGGCTGCGCGCCATGTTCGAGACCTCCGACGGATTCGAAATCGCGCGCCGCGACCTGGAGCAGCGCGGCCCCGGCGAATTCCTGGGTACACGCCAGTCCGGCGTGGCGCTGCTGCGCTTCGCCGACCTGGAGTCCGACGTGGGCATTGCCGAGCAGGCGCGCGAGGCCGCGGCCTGGCTGCGCGCCGAGCACCCCGCGGCGGTCGAGGCCCACCTGGCGCGCTGGATGCGCGGCCGCGAGGACTTCCTGCGCACATGAAACCCTTTCCACCATCCCGCATCCCGCGGCCGTCCCACGCAAGGTACGCATCGCCATGACTCTGACCGAACTCAAATACATCGTCGCGGTCGCGCGCGAGCGGCATTTCGGCCGTGCCGCCGAAGCCTGTTTCGTCAGCCAGCCCACGCTGTCGGTAGCCATACGCAAGCTGGAAGACGAACTGGGCGTGACCTTGTTCGAGCGCGGCGGCGCCGAAGTGGGCGTGACCGCCATCGGCCAGCGCATCGTCACGCAGGCGCAGAAGGTGCTGGAAGAAAGCGCCAGCATCAAAGAAATCGCCCGCCAGGGGCACGACCCGCTGGCCGGCCCGCTGCGGGTGGGCGTGATCCACACCATCGGCCCCTACCTGCTGCCGCGGCTGGTGCCCATGCAGATCGCCCGCACCCCGCAAATGCCGTTGCTGCTGCAGGAAAACTTCACCCTGCGCCTGGTGGAACTGCTGCGCCAGGGCGAAATCGACTGCGCCATCATGGCCTTGCCGCTGCCCGAGGCCGGCCTGGTCACCCAGCCCCTGTACGACGAGCCCTTCGTGGTAGCCGTGCCGCGCGACCACGAATGGGCCAACCGCCCGGCCATCAGTTCCGAAGACCTGAAGCAGCAGACCATGCTGCTGCTGGGCACCGGCCATTGCTTTCGCGATCAGGTGCTGGAAGTGTGCCCTGAACTGTCGCGTTTCTCGGCGGCCAGCGACGGCATCCAGCGCACCTTCGAAGGGTCGTCGCTGGAAACCATCCGCCACATGGTGGCGGCCGGCATCGGCGTAACCGTGCTGCCCGTCACCGCCGTTCCCGAGGCGCCTCAGCCCAAGGCGCTGCTGCGCTACCTGCCGTTCGAAGGCGCGCCGCCCGAGCGCCGCGTCGTGCTGGCCTGGCGCCGCAGCTTCCCGCGCCTGGCCGCCATCGAGGCGCTGGCGCAGGCGGTTTATGAATGCGGATTGCCGGGGGTGAGAATGTTGAACGAAGAGACTGTTCAATCATAAACATATCGAATCGTTTTGAGACGAACCGACGCTTGGCGCTGCTGATTCGCATCGATATTATTTGGGCGATTTTTGTCAGGAGCATCGATGACTGCGCATGTTGAAGGTTTCTTTGATCCGGAAACGTCCACGGTAAGTTATGTAGTCTACGACAAGCTTGGTGGTGAATGCGCGATCGTTGATCCAGTACACGACTATGACGCGCGGGCGGGGCGTTTGAGCACGGTGTCGGCTGATCGTCTCGTGGCATTCGTGCGCAAACACGAATTGCGGACCCGCTGGTTGCTGGAAACCCATGTCCATGCCGACCATCTTTCCGCCTCGCCCTATTTGCAGAGGCAGCTAGGGGGCACCATCGGTATCGGCCAGCAGGTGGTATCGGTTCAACACATATTCAAGCCGCTGTTCAATTTGGGGCAGGACTTCCAACTCGATGGCGGGCAATTCGGTCACCTGTTCGAGCCTGACGAGGGGTTTGCTATTGGAGAGCTGCGCGCCCACGCGTTGCATGTGCCCGGGCACACGGCCGCCGACATGGCCTACGTCGTGGAAGACACGGTATTTGTGGGTGACACCTTATTCATGCCCGACGTCGGCACGGCACGCTGCGACTTTCCAGGGGGGGATGCAGGTACGATGTACGCTTCTATACAGCGGCTGCTTGCACTACCCGGCGACACGAGGGTTTTCGTGTGCCACGATTACCCTCCGCCAGGAAGGTCGGCGGCCTGGCAAACCACGATAGAGAACCAGCGCCTGCACAATATCCACATTAAGAATGGCGTATCAGAGCAAGAATTTGTCGCTTTTCGAACTGAGCGCGATAAAGGGTTGGCGCTTCCTGCACTGATCTTGCCCTCGATCCAGGTCAATTTGAGGGCAGGGCACCTGCCTGAGACAGAGAACAACGGCACTCGGTATTTGAAGATTCCGCTGGACGTCTTTTGACTATGACAAAATAGTATTGCGCAGATGGCATCGCGCTGGTGGTATCCTTTATTTGCCCTGCACTCTATGCCTATCTTGAAGGAGCAAAAATATGGCCAAGTCGTCCAAAACCGGCACTAATGCCGTTCGCATCAATATCGGTATTTCGGACAAGGACCGCAGTGCCATTGCCGCGGAACTATCCAAGATGTTGGCGGATTCGTACACGCTGTACTTGATGACGCACAATTTCCACTGGAATGTCACGGGCCCGCTTTTCAATACCCTGCACCAGATGTTCATGACGCAATATTCTGAAGAATGGGCAGCGCTCGACGACATTGCCGAACGGATCCGGGCTCTGGGGCATCACGCGCCTGGCACTTACCGTGAGTTCTCCAAGCTGTCATCTATCGCAGAGCCTGGCGTGGTGCCCGATGCGATGGAAATGGTCCACCTGCTTGTCAAGGGCAACGAAGCCGTGGCAAAGACTGCGCGCGCAGCTTTCGACAAGGCCGATGGCGCCAACGATCAGCCTACTGCCGATTTGCTGACTCAGCGTATGGACATTCACGAAAAGAACGCCTGGATGCTGCGTAGCCTGCTTGAATAAACCTGGGCTATCGTTCCTTTCTTATGCCGGCTTCCTGCCAAAGGAAGCCGGCATTGTTTGTGTTGAGCCTAGTCAGCACATTGCCGCCGCCGATTCATGACTGCCCAATTCTTCTTATCCGCGGCCGTGCCGAAGTGTGTCCTGATCACCGGGGCAACTGGCGGCATCGGTTCGGCCCTCGCCCTGGAGTATGCGCGTGTCGGCGCGACAACGCTTATTCTGCAGGGTCGAGATGTAGCGAAATTGCAGGAATTGACCCAAATGTGCAGTGCCTTGGGCGCGCGCGTGATTTCGCGCCAGCTCGATGTGCGTGACCACGAAGCCCTGATAAGCTGGCTTGAAAGGGTCAGCGCAACGGAAAGCCCGAATTTGGTCATTGCCAACGCAGGCGTCAATATCAACACTGGCGAGTCCGGGCAGGGCGAAAGCTGGGAAGATATGCATCGGCTGTTCGACGTGAACGTCAAGGCCGTAATGGCCACGGTATCGGCCTGCCTGCCCGCCATGCGTGCGCGCCGCGATGGCCAGATTGCATTGGTCAGCTCGCTGGCCGCGTGGCGTGGGTTGCCCGACACGCCCAGCTATAGCGCCAGCAAAGCCGCCGTCAAGGCGTACGGCGAGGGCATGCGCGACCTGTTGGCGAACGAAGGCGTCCGCATCAACGTAGTCATGCCAGGATATGTGGAATCCCGCATGTGCGCCGACATGCCTGGCCCCAAACCCTTTCTATGGCGTGCACCGAAAGCGGCGCACGCCATACGTCTGGGTCTTGCGCGCAATCGAGCCCGCATATCTTTCCCATTTCCTCTGAATCTGGGATGTTTCTTGCTGGCGCTGCTGCACCCATCGGTATCCGGCCGCATCTTGAAGTGGCTGGGTTATGGCAGGTGATTGGATTGCCAGCCTGGCACCGCCGTTCGTCCTGGGCCTCGCACTGTCCTGGGCGCTTGAAGCGCTACTAAAGCCTCGTCCAGTTGCCCCATGGCGGCGGCCTCGTGCCGCAATCGCCATCCATACGGGCGTGTGGACCATATTGTTCGGTCTTGAACTGGCCCTGTTCAGGCGCCCGTATTTTGCTGTTGCCAATGTGCTTGCGATCCAGGCTGTGTTGGTGCTGGTCAGTAATTCCAAGTTCCGGAGCCTGAAAGAGCCTTTCGTCTATCCTGACTTCGAATATTTCAGCGATGCGATGCGCCATCCCAGGCTTTATCTGCCGTTCCTTGGGCTGGCAAACGCATTCTTGCTGGCGGCCTGCTATGGCGCGGTATTATGGCTGGGGCTTACCTTCGAGGTTTCTCTCGTGCTCGATCCTGGCGCGAGGTTGGGGCCATTCTATGCGGGGGCGTTCAGCCTGGCCGCGGCCGGGTTGCTGCTGGCGTACTTTGCCGGACAACATCGCGCGGCGGTTACGTTCGATGCTGGGGCCGACTTACACCGATTCGGTCTGGTGGCTTGCCTGTGGTGGTACGGAAGCAGCGAGCGCCAATCCAGCACTGATATCCTCAAGCAGGCGCCATTCGGGGGCGTTTCGACGTCACAACAGGCTCGTCAACCAGATCGCGACATCGTATGCATTCAGAGCGAGTCTTTTTTTGATATTCGCCGCTACTGCGGCGCGGTGAAAGAATCGGTGCTGGAGAATTTCGACCGGCTACGCGCCGAATCGGTAGCGCATGGCCAGCTGAAGGTGCCAGCCTGGGGGGCCAACACGGTGCGGACCGAGTTCGCCTTTCTATCCGGGTTGCCGGCGGCCAGCTTGGGGGTGCATCGCTACAATCCTTATCGGCGGCTGGCAATGCAGGGGGTTCCCACGCTGGCAAGCCATCTGCGCGACAAAGGATATCGTACCGTCTGCGTCCACCCTTATCATGCGAGCTTCTACCGGCGTAACGAAATTCTGCCTCAGCTGGGGTTCGACGAATTCATTACGCTTGAGGCGTTTCAGAATGCTCCTTTGTTTGGGCCTTATGTAAGTGATGCGGCTGTCGTAGAGTACGTCGTGCAGCGGTTGAATGCTGCCGGTAATGATGCGCCGCTGTTCGTGTTCGTGATCACCATGGAAAACCATGGCCCTTTGCACTGGGAGCGAATTACCGCCGAGGATGCAAACAGGGTTTTGGGTTCTCCAGTGCCGCCAGAAAGCGAAGATCTGGTTGCCTATGCGCGCCATCTCTGCAACGCCGACCACAGCTTTGCCCGGCTGGCCAACGCGCTGCGCGTGCGACCACGCGCTGGCACGTTATGCATTTACGGCGACCATGTGCCCATCATGTCCAAGGTATACGCTACGATGGGGGAGCCCGATGGGATGACCGATTATCTTATTTGGCGATCCGACAGTAGCGGGTCTGGCGCCAGGTGTGACGCCAGTGTCGAGAATCTTGCCCACCTGCTGGTGGATGGCGCCCAGTCGAGCTGATTCTGTGCGATCGGTATTACGGCGAAGTGGGCGCGCGGAGTAGTTCGCTGGCGGCTTGCCTGAGCTTGTTGAGTTCGGCTCGATCATCGATCAGTCGACACAGGGTATCGACCCATATCTGTGGCTCGTTGGCCAGCAGCATGCCGTTCTGTGCATGCGAAATGAATGGCTGGTAAGGCCCCCCCGTGGAATATAGTCCGACCGCGCCGCACCGGGCTATATCATAGATCTTGCTATGCGAACGCCCGGCATTGAACCGTGTGGGCAGTAGCGGGGCAAGCCCGATGTGGCCCTGTAGCGCACGGCAATGGCTTAGATAGTTGGGCCAGGACATGGGGTGCAGAATCCGTGTCCGAGGCAAGGCGCGGTACCGCACATTGACGTCGTGATTGCCCATGATCTCGAAATGGGCGTCGGGGCAATGTTTCAGAACTTCGGCGATGATCGGTTGGAGCCAGTTGATTTCGGCCGTATGTGCGGCAGTGCCGTGATAGAACAGCCGGATCGGACCAGGCGGAGCGGTGTGCGATGACGGTACGGCCGCATCGTCGGGCAAAGGCTGCGGTACGACCACTTGTGCGCTGCCGAAGCGATAAAGCTTATGGAGCGCGTGCGTCGAAAACCAATACGATGACGCCAGTTGCTGAATATCGCCGATGAACGGGCGGCAATATTTATTCAGTTTTTTCATATAAGGCTTGGGCAAGCCTATCCACTGTTCGGGCTGCAGTAGGTTGTCGTCCATGAAATAGACTACCTGCGCAAGCCGGCCTCGATATGCCCTTAAGGACTTGGCCCATTGCCCGTTCAAATACCGCACGATGACGACGCCTGTGCCATTGGCAAAGTCTTGTGCGCGAGGCTTATCGAGGTCCAGGTGCCGACAAGAGACGGGCAGGCCGCTGGCATGCAGGCGGGGCCATACGTAATAGTCGGTAGAAGGATTATCGCCTTGTTGCAGAATCAGCCACCGCTGTACCGTATGCTGCGGCCAGTTTACCGTTGCTTTTCGAGACTGCCATAAGCGGGATAGTAGAGAAAGCGAGGGCACAGAGCAGTCCGGGCTGAAATCAGCGTGCAAGTCCAAAAATGGTAATGTACAGTGCCTCGCTTACCCTGGCGGCGAGACGCGCCCATCTATTGTCGAACAATCAATTAATCAGTCTGAATCATTCATAATGACACTAATTGTAACTGGCGGTGCAGGCTTTATCGGTGGGAATTTTGTGCTCGACTGGTTGGCCCAGTCAGATGAGACGATCGTAAACCTCGATAAATTGACTTATGCCGGTAATCCGCACACATTATCTTCGTTAGATGGCGATTCGCGGCATCTGTTGGTGCAGGGTGATATCGGCGATAAAGCGCTAGTAGCCAAATTGTTGGCCGAGCATCGACCGCGTGCCATCGTAAACTTCGCGGCCGAATCTCATGTGGACCGATCCATTCACGGGCCAGCCGACTTTATCCAAACGAATATCGTAGGTGTATTCCATTTGCTCGAGGCGGCGAGAGACTACTACAACTCTTTGGCGGCTGATGCGCGGCAGGCGTTCCGGTTCTTGCATGTCTCCACTGACGAAGTCTACGGCTCGCTGGAAGCGGATGCGCCGCCTTTTGCCGAGACCAATGCGTACGAGCCGAATAGCCCGTATTCCGCTTCCAAGGCCGCTTCCGATCACTTGGTGAGAGCTTGGCACCATACCTATGGCTTGCCGGTCCTCACCACGAATTGCTCGAATAATTACGGGCCTTATCATTTTCCCGAAAAGCTGATTCCCCTGGTGATTCTGAATGCCCTGTCGGGCAAGCCGTTGCCGATCTACGGTGATGGCCAGCAGGTGCGCGACTGGCTATATGTGAAAGACCACTGCAGCGCGATCCGCCGCGTGCTCGAGGCCGGCGTCCTGGGCGAAACGTACAACGTTGGTGGCTGGAACGAGAAGGCCAACATTGATGTTGTGCGCGCGATATGCGCCTTGCTCGATGAAATGAAGCCCCGAGTCGACGGAAATTCCTATGCGGAGCAAATCACCTATGTCACCGACCGGCCGGGCCACGACCGGCGCTATGCGATCGATGCCCGCAAGCTCGAAAAAGAATTGGGCTGGAAGCCAGCCGAAACCTTCGAGTCAGGCATCCGCAAAACGGTACGCTGGTATCTGGACAATCAATCATGGGTACAGGGCGTTACCAGCGGGGCCTATCGCGACTGGGTGTCCAAACAATACGGCGCTTGAACTATGGCTATGAAGATTCTTGTTCTCGGTAAGAACGGCCAGGTGGGATTCGAGTTGCAGCGCAGTATGGCCATGCTGGGCGACGTGGTGGCCGTGGCGCGAGACCGCTGCGATCTGGCCCAGCCCGATAGCGTACGGTCGGTGTTGCGCGCCGAGCGGCCGGACGTCATTCTCAATGCGGCGGCCTATACGGCAGTTGACAAGGCCGAGCAAGAGACGGATCTGGCCAATCTGGTGAACGGTAAGGCCGCCGGTGTATTGGCCGAAGAGGCCGAGGCGGCAGACGCCTTGCTTGTTCATTACTCTACCGACTACGTTTTCGATGGCACCAAGGCCGGCGCCTATCGCGAAGATGACGAGGTCGCGCCGCAAAGCGCGTATGGGCTGAGCAAACTGGCCGGCGAGCGGGCCATCCGGCAGGCTTGCGCAAAGCATGTGATCCTGAGAACAAGCTGGGTGTTCGGCGCGCACGGGGCGAACTTTCTGAAGACCGCGCTGCGGTTGGCTCGCCAGCGCGACGCGGTGAAAATCGTGGCCGACCAGTTTGGAGCGCCCACGGGGGCCGCGCTGATTGCCGACGTTACCGCGCACATCGTGGCCCGGTATGGCAGGGAAAAGGCCGGTAATGCCGAGCACGGCACGTTGCCGTACGGCACTTATCATCTGGCGGCTTCAGGCGAGACCACTTGGCACGGTTACGCCGTACTGGTGGCGCAATTGGCAAAGCGGGCCGGAGTCAATCTCAGAGTCGAGCCCGACGATATCCAACCTATCGCGACTTCAGAATATCCATTGCCCGCACATCGTCCTGCCAATTCCCGGTTGAACACTGTCAAGCTGCGCGAGGCTTTCGGACTGACGTTGCCGGCGTGGCAGACAGGCGTAACGCAGGCCATGCAATTGATTACAGAACAGATTAAAGCAGAAGGATGATTAGCATGAAAAAACGCAAAGGCATCATTCTGGCCGGTGGTTCTGGGACGCGCCTGTACCCGGCTACCCTGGCAGTGTCGAAGCAGTTGCTGCCCGTTTACGACAAACCGATGATCTATTACCCGCTCAGCACACTGATGTTGGCGGGCATACAAGACATACTCATCATCTCCACTCCGCAGGACACCCCTCGCTTCGAACAGTTGCTGGGCAATGGGGACCGTTGGGGTGTAAACCTGCAATATGCCGTCCAACCCAGCCCAGACGGGCTGGCGCAGGCTTTCTTGATTGGAGAAGCATTCCTGGACGGTGCGCCTTCGGCCCTGGTACTGGGTGACAACATCTTCCATGGTCACGATTTCGCCAAGTTGCTCGACAATGCCGCCAGCCGCGAAGCCGGGGCCACGGTCTTTGCCTATCACGTACTGGATCCCGAGCGCTACGGGGTGGTCGACTTCGACAAGAATGGAAGGGCGCTGAGTCTGGAAGAAAAGCCGAAATGCCCGCGCTCGAATTATGCGGTAACGGGTTTGTATTTCTATGACGGGCAGGTGGTCGAGCTCGCCAAATCGATCAAGCCGTCGGCCCGAGGCGAACTCGAGATCACCGACCTGAACCGCATCTATCTTGAGCGCGAAATGCTCGACGTGGTAACCATGGGCCGAGGCTATGCTTGGCTGGATACGGGTACTCACGAATCCATGCTAGAGGCAGGCCAATTCATCGCCACCATCGAAGCGCGGCAAGGCCTGAAAGTGGCCTGCCCCGAAGAGATCGCTTACCGCTTGGGCTACATCGACGCCGCTCAATTGGCTAAGTTGGCCGATCCCCTGAAGAAAAACGGCTACGGCCAGTACCTGCTTAACGTACTGGCCGAGGTGTAAGTATGCGGATCGTAGATACTTCTATTGCCGATGTGAAAATCATCGAGCCGAGCGTGTTCGGGGATTCGCGCGGCTTTTTTCTTGAAAGTTTTAACCAGCGCCGCTTCGACGAAGCGCTGGGGCGTAAAGTCGAGTTCGTGCAAGACAACCATTCGCGCTCGACGCGGGGGGTCTTGCGAGGTCTTCACTACCAGTTGCCGCCACATCCACAGGGCAAACTGGTGCGCGTGGTTGCAGGCGAAGTCTACGATGTGGCCGTTGACATTCGGCGTAGCTCGCCCACGTTCGGCAAATGGGTCGGCGTCCATCTTTCGGCCGATAACCATCGGCAATTGTGGATCCCGGAGGGATTTGCGCACGCGTTTATGGTGCTCTCCGAGGTTGCCGACTTTCTTTACAAGACCACTGACTATTGGTCGAAAGATTCCGAGCGGTCCATTTTTTGGGCGGACCCGAAGCTTGGCATTGAATGGCCCGCTGGCATCGAGCCGGTGCTGTCGGACAAGGACAAAATGGCGGGCATGCTGGTCGACGCCGAAATTTTCGACTGACATGGCCTCATGCTGGCGAATATATGCCTGTTCGGCCGGCCGGCTTATACTCCGCCAGCATGAATCCTCCTCGTTTGCTCGTCTTGTCCGCTGGTATGCGCCGTATTGCGGCTCTACCAGTGCTGCTGCAAGATTTTCAGCTTGAATTCCGCAAGCCCGATGCGCCTCGGCCCGACGATATCGTGCTGGCCTGGGGCCAGCGCCCCAGTGCATTGCGGGCACAACAGTACGCTGCGCAACATGGGCTTCGGGTTCTGCATATTGAAGATGGATTCTTGCGGTCGGTCGGGTTGGGGCACGACGACCCGCCGTTGTCCGTGGTGGTCGATGACCTGGGCCTCTATCTGGACGCCGATCACCCGTCGCGTCTCGAGCAACTGATACCGCAACCGCTGGATGACCGACAGGTTCTGCGTGCAAGGTCGCTCGCGGCAGCGTGGCGTAACGGCCGGGTCTCGAAATACAACCATGCGCGCGACGCAGGCCCCGGGCTGCCCGAACAGTACGTGCTGGTCATCGACCAGACACAAGGCGACGCATCGATCGTCTGCGGAAGGGCGGGAGGGGGCAGCTTCGATAGAATGCTAGTTGCTGCCATGGACCGCCATCCAGGAGAGACCATCCTGGTGAAAATGCATCCTGATGTCGTATCGGGACGCAAGAAAGGGCACTTCGAGCCTGGCCGCCTTGGCGCATACCGGTACGTGAAGATGCTCGACTATGACGTGCATCCGGCAAGCCTGCTGGAGCGTGCCCTGGCGGTATACACCGTGACCTCGCAGGTGGGTTTTGAAGCATTGATCTGGGGTAAGCCGGTGTACCTGTTTGGTATGCCGTTTTACGGCGGATGGGGGCTGACCCATGATGACCAGCCGCCTCCATCCCGGCGCCACAAGGCAACCATCGAGCAGGTCGTCTATGCCGCTCTGATACGGTACAGCCGTTATGTCGATCCCGAAACCGGAAATGGGTGCGACGCCGAGACAGTGCTCTCGTGGCTGGCACTACAGCGACGCATGCGCCAGCGCTTTCCGGAACACTTGGCGGCCATAGGTTTCTCTGCCTGGAAAAAGCCGTTCGTCCGAGAATTCTTCGGCGGCAGCAAGGTGCGTTTTGCCCGACGGGGAAAGGGCGCCGCGGCGGACGGAACCATTGCCACGTGGGGCCGTAAACACGATCTGGACTTGGGCCGGTACGCGGCGTCGGCGCAGATCATCCGGTTGGAGGATGGTTTCATCCGTTCGGTGGGCCTGGGGGCCGATCTAATCCGGCCGTTGTCCTGGGTTCAGGACGACTTGGGCATTTACTACGACGCGACGGCGCCTTCACGGCTGGAAAATCTGTTGGCGCAGACACAGTTCGACGCCACTTTGCTGGCGCGTGCGGCCGCCTTGCGCCAAATGATTCTCGACGCCGGGATCACCAAATACAATTTAGCCGGAGCATCTTGGCAGCGCCCGCCTGGTGACCGAAGAGTCATACTGGTGGTAGGGCAGGTCGAGACCGACGCATCGATTCAATATGGCGCCGCCGGCATCCGGCGCAACATCGACTTGCTGCAGGCAGTCAGGCGCGCGCGACCAGACGTCCATGTCGTCTACAAGCCACATCCGGATGTGCAGGCGGGTTTGCGGCTATCGGGGCAACAAGAAGATGCCGCCGCCAACTGGTGCGACGAAATCATCGACGATGTGCCGTTCGGGCAACTGCTGGAACAGGTAGATGAAGTCCATGTCTTGACCTCTTTGGGCGGCTTCGAGGCGTTGATGCGCGGCATTCCCGTAGTTACGTATGGGTTGCCGTTTTACGCGGGCTGGGGTCTGACCCGCGATCTGAACCTGACTGAGGCGGTCAAAGCCCGGCGGCCTCGCATGTTGTCGTTGGACGAACTGGTGGCCGGCACGCTGATTCTATATCCCACCTATGTCAGCCGCGGGACGCATCGATTCACAACCCCCGAACATGCGTTGCAGGAACTGATTGTTTGGCGAAAAGCCAGACCGGCGCCTCGTATGCAGTTCTGGCGCCGCTGGATAGCCCGGCTTACGCGCAAGCCATGATATCGAGCTTCAAGTTGCGGAAAACTGCCGGATCCAATACGAAGTAGAAGGATCCCGGTCGGCAGACTGCAAAGAGTTCTGGCTTTCGCTCTGCCATTCGCCACGGATGCGTTGGGCCAAGGCCTTGCCGAATTCGACTCCCCACTGATCAAAAGGGTTGATGCCCCAGACCAGTGCCTGCACAAACACCTTATGTTCGTACAAGGCCACTAATGCCCCCAGGGAATAGGGTGTCAGCCGCGGTAACACGATCAGGTTGGAGGGCCGGCCGCCCGCATGCACTCGGTGGCGGGCCAGCCAGTTGCGGTGCTCCTCGTTTTCGTGATGTGTTTCAGCTAGCGCCGCTTCATAGGGTTTGCCCTTCATAAGGGCTTCCCGCTGTGCAAGACAATGCGCCAACAGTTGTTGGTGGTGGTCGGGCCAATGATGATCCGCCTGCTGGCATACAACGAAATCGACGGGAGCTCCTTCGGTGCCTTGGTGCAGCCACTGGAAGAAAGTGTGCTGGGCGTCGGTGCCTGGCATGCCCCATACCACTGGCCCGGTCGGGACATCAAGCGGCCGGCCGGCTATGTCCACCGACTTACCCAACGATTCCATCTCGAGCTGCTGCAGGTAAGGCACCAGATAAGATAACCGCGAGTCATATACGGCGAGATTTAGCGATGCATAGTTGAGCACGCTACGGTTCACGATGCCTGCCAGTGCCATCTGCACCGGAGCGTTTTCGGCAATCGGAGCATGCAAGAAGTGGTCGTCCATGGCTGCGGCGCCGGCCAGCATTCCTCCGACGACATCCACTCCGACCGTCAATGCAGTGGCAAGGCAGACGGATGACCATAGCGAGAAACGGCCGCCCACCCACTCCCAGAAGGGAAAAATGTGGCTTTCTGGCACGCCAAATTCGCGTGCGGCGTCTGGCCGGCATGTTATGGCCACTACCTGCTCATAAGGCTGATTTACACCGGCCGCTTTAAGCCATTCAACGGCGCGGTGGGCATTCTCGATAGTTTCCGCGGTTGAGAACGACTTGGATATCACTACGACCAACGTGTCGTGAGGATTCAGGCCCGCCGTTCCGCTTTCAATGGCATGGCCATCGATGTTGGATACAAACCGAATGTCGCGCCATGAGCGCCGGTACCCGAATGCGGCAGACATCAGCCGCGTACCCCAATCGCTGCCGCCGATACCTATATGCAGCACATTGTGCCAGCGTCTTTCTGTATCGGCTTGTTGCACGAATGACAACAGACGAGCACGTTCACGGGCTACTTCAGAAATAGGGGACGATGCACGCAGCATCGTGTGCCATGCAGCCCGGCCTTCCGTGGCGTTGACCTGCCGGCCCTCAAAAAGGTCATTGCGGGCGACCTCGAAGTCGCGCGCCCTAAGCAGATTGTGCCCCGCATCATCCAGGCGCGCACTGAAAGGCTGTGCGCTGACGTCGACTTTAATCCCGGCGGCATCCAGGATGCGTGCATCGTGTGCTGTTTTGTCGGCTTGCTTGGCAGCATCGACAAAAGCTGCCCATTCGGGCATTTCGCAAAGCGCCGCGGGAAAAGGGTGGGTCAACGCCTATACTCCTTTGAAATGTCAATTTGAAAATACAAATCTATCCAAGTACTACGAATTTCTTGATATTGCGAATGTGCTAATAACGAAGATGTCGTTGAGGTAAGATTTTAGGGATAATCTGCCTCGTTGCAGTGCAAAAAATTCCTTCAAAATTCTTATAGAACTAGCCTCGCCGACACATGAAACCCATACGCAAAGCAGTTTTTCCCGTAGCTGGAATGGGAACCCGTTTTTTGCCCGCTACAAAGGCCATGCCAAAGGAGATGCTGCCTGTCGTCGACAAGCCCCTTATCCAGTATGCGGCGGAAGAGGCAGTGGCCGCAGGCGTCACTGAGCTGATCTTCGTAACTGGACGCAACAAAAGGGCCATTGAAGATCATTTTGATTCCATGCCCGAGCTGGAAAATGAGCTAGAGTCAAAAAACAAATTGTTGCAATTAAAATCAATACGCAATATAATTCCGGCCCACGTCAAATGTATTTATATCCGTCAGCCTGCGCCGCTAGGCTTGGGCCATGCGGTATTATGCGCTGCGCCGGTAGTGGGTAACGAGCCGTTTGCGGTATTACTGGCCGACGACTTGGTCGATGCCGACGTCCCTGTCACCCGCCAACTGGTTCAGGTGGCGCATGCGTGCGGCGGCAGCGTGCTGGGTATACAAGATGTCGCACGCGAAGATACTAAAAAGTACGGGATTATTGACGGCACCATGATCGACGATAGCACTTGGCGGGTAGGGGGTATGGTCGAGAAACCCGAGCCCGCAGACGCGCGCACCACTATGGCCGTGGTGGGCAGATATATTCTAGAGCCACAGATTTTTGATTATTTGCAGGCAACGCGCCCGGGGGCTGGCGGTGAAATCCAGCTTACCGATGCAATCGCGGCAATGCTGGAGTGTCGGCCGGTTTTTGGACATCAATATCGAGGGGTTCGTTACGATTGCGGCAGCAAGCAGGGCTTTTTTTCAGCGACCGTGGCGCTGGGTAAAAAATATCACGACCTTTCTTGACTGGGCAAAGTAGTGATGAGCCGCCTGTTTTTTTCCAATGATAATAATGTCGCCCGGGCTTTGCCGCCTTTGGTGGCGCAGCCGGCCGAAAAACGCAGGGCGGCAATGGCAGACGGAAAACCGCAGACGCGTTCGTTCGCCCTGTTGCAGGGCGTTTGCTCGCCATTTTTTGACCGACTGGGCGCGCGCTTGCAGTCGGCCGGCGGCAGCGTGTGCAAAATCAATTTTACGGCCGGTGATCAATCGTTCTGGTCGCGCAAGCGCGATCGCATAGCTTATCGTGGCGATGGGCCGCAACTGCACGAGTTCTACGACGAAGTGTTCGCGCAGCGGGGCATTACAGACATCGTTTTGTTTGGCGATCACCGGCCAGTGCATCGTGCTGCCATCGAGGTGGCACGCAAGCAGGGCGGGCGCATCCACGTCTTTGAAGAAGGTTATTTTCGCCCATACTGGTTGACCCTGGAACGGGACGGGGTAAATGCGAATTCATTGCTGCCGCGCGATCCTGCCTGGTATCTTGAAGTCGGCAAGCGAGTGCCACGCTATGGCAACGGACAAGTCTTCAAATCCTCGTTCACGGCGCGTGCCTGGCACGATATCGTTTACAACGCGCATGGCTTGCGCAACCGGTGGTGTTATCCAGCCTATCAAAGGCATGCTCCGCACTCTGCCTGGGTCGAGTACGCGGCATATGTTCGGCGCGCGATCAAGCTGCGCAGCCGCCAGCGTCGGGATGCGCACGATATCAAGCAGTTGATCCAGCAGGATCGCCGCTTTTATCTATTGGCGTTGCAACTGAATAGCGACACGCAGATACGCCAGCACTCCGAATTTCGCGACATGAGCCAGTTGATACGCGCCGTGATGCCGTCTTTCGCTCAGCATGCGCCCGCCGACGCTATCCTGGTCGTAAAAAACCATCCCCTGGACCCGGGCCTCGACGATCACGAGAGCATTGTCGTCAACCTGGCATGGCAATTGGGTATCCAGAAGCGTGTTATTTTCCTGGAAAGCGGGCATCTACCTACACTGCTCGGTCACACGGCAGGAGTGGTCATTGTCAACAGCACTGTTGGCGGGTCGGCGCTGGTGCATGCGCGTCCCACCATTGCCTTGGGCCAGGCGGTATACGGCCTGCCCGGCTTGACGTTCCAAGGAGGGCTGGACGAATTCTGGCGAGAGGGCGAGCCTCCGGATATGCGCCTGTTCGGAAGATTCCGAAACACGGTCATTCATGCAACCCAAATCAACGGCGGTTTCTACACGCGAGCGGGCATCGCCATGGCAGTAGAGAATTCCCTTGCCCGGCTTCTAGCTGAGCAATCGCCACTGGAGGCCCTGCTGCAAGAGGGCGCATAGTGGCGGATGTGTCTTTCCTGCGCGGGCGCGCCAGAGAGGCGTGGCGGTTCAGCAACGTTCAGCAATAAAAGAGTCCAACCTTGTGACTCTATTGTCAGGCGAAGGTTGATAACCTTCACGCACTGAATTCAAGCGCGAGTCCTTCTTATGGCTATGTTGCGGTGTTTCCTCATGAAGCTGCCGGCCCTGGTGCTCGCAGGTTTTATGGCGACCTGCGGAGCAGCGACGGTTGACGACGAAGCGTGGCTGGCACGGGTTGCTTATAGCGCCCAGCCCGAGGCGTTACAAAAAGTTAAAAAAATCGGCAGAGAGGCCTATCTCGAGAAGCAACTGTCGCCGCCGCAAACGGACGACTTGCCGGCGAATGTCCAGGCTTATGTGAAGGGCTTGGAGACGCTATATGTCTCTATGCCTGATACCTTGATCGAGGTGCGTCAGCAACGAGCGAGCTTCAAAAGTCTGCCAGATAAGAAGCGAAGAGAATTAAGAAGGGCGTTAGCCAAGAAAAGCCAGTTGTTCAGAAAAGAGGCCAGCGAGCGCTCCGTTTTAAGGGCTACATTCTCGCCATGGCAACTGCGCGAACAACTGACTTGGTTTTGGTTCAATCACTTCAATGTCTTTATGGCCAAGGGTGCTGTGCCATATGCGCTGGCCGACTATGAAGAGCAACTTCGTACTCATGCATTAGGAAACTTCCGCGATCTGCTTAAAGCGTCATTGATGCATCCAGCGATGCTTGTCTATTTGGACAATGTCCGTAGTTCCAAGGACAAGCCCAACGAAAACTATGCACGTGAATTGTTGGAACTGCATACCTTGGGAGTCGACGGCGGGTATACACAGCAGGATGTTCAGGCCTTGGCGAAGATTTTGACTGGCGTAACGGTAGCATTTCAGAAAAAGGCGCCGAAAATTCCAGAGAAATTGAAAGAGCTATATATACGAGATGGGGCTTTTGAGTTCGATCCGCGTATGCATGACTTTTCCGATAAGCAGTTTCTTGGGCACAAAATCAAAGGTAGCGGTTGGTCCGAGATAGAGCAAGTAATTGATATTCTGGCAAGTCATCCTGCCACGGCTCGACATGTTGCGCGTCAACTATCAACATACCTGATAGCGGATGCTCCCCCCAAAGAGGTGGTCGAAGGCGCTGCGGCAGTGTTTCAGAAGACCAAAGGTGACTTAAAGGCTACCGTGCGGTTCATTGTCGAATCGGATGCCTTTATGACTGATGCGGGCAAACAATTCAAGTCGCCGCTGCAATACACCGTGTCGGCGGTACAGATGGCCGGTATCGAGAACCCCGCTCGTGTCGTGAGAGTGGTGCGCCAAGCTTTGACCCTGTCGGGTGAGCCTCTCTTTGGCCGCCTAACGCCTGATGGATACGATTTGGAAGGGGCGAGTTGGGTTAGCACCGGGCAAATGGCCAATCGTTTGGCAATTGCTGAGAATGTTGCTGGTTTGAATGGTAAGCAAAAAGCGAAGGGTAAGGCTCCACGTGGCAAGGATATGCAGAGAGTAAATAGCGGCGATTCCAAGGCAATGCGGGCCAAGGAACCAACGCCGGCTCAAAAGGCATTGTTCATGAAATTGGCCGGCCCCGGCTTTATGTATCGCTGATAGGGAGGCATGATGGACCGCCGAAGATTCTTGAGCTCTAGCGTTGCCGCTGCGCTTGGTACCACCTTCAATACTCGGTTGTTTGCCGCGTCCGGGAGCGATTCGCGCCTCTTATTTGTGTTCCTGAGGGGGGCGTACGACGCGGCGAACACACTGGTGCCCATATCCAGTGACCTGTACTATGAGGCCCGCCCAACTATTGCCATCCCAAGGCCTGGTAAGGGTCCCCACCATGCGCAGGCCCTGAATAGCGACTGGGGGCTGCATCCGGCTTTGGCAAAAGGCCTCGGAACGGTATTCACAGAGAAGCAGATTGCGTTCGTGCCATTTGTTGGCATACCAGGGGTATCGCGTAGCCACTTCGAGGCTCAAGAGTGGCTGGAACTCGGTGCAGCAGATGTGGAAGAAGGTGCACGGGTGCCGCGCGATGGCATGCTGTACCGGCTTGCGCACGCGATTGGAAAAGTCCAAGCAGTGGCCTTCTCTGATAGTCTGCCCAGCACATTTAAGGGCGGTGGAGATATCAGCAACATTGGGCTGGATCGGCGTCCCGACCTCGGGGGCCACCAGGCCTTGCGTGAAGAGTTGCTACGCAGCTATCAAGGCCATGCGTTGGAAGGTGCTCTGCGCGAAGGGTTGAATCTTCAGCGTGAAGTCACGGAAGTCTTCGACGAAGAGCAATTGGCTGCGGATCGCGGCGCCAATAGTGCTAGAGGATTCGAGCAGGAGATTAGCCGTGTAGCGGTCTTGATGAAGGAAAAATTCAATCTGGCGTTCATCGACGTGGGTGGATGGGATACACACGTTGCGCAGGGTGGAGCAACGGGTACACTGGCCACTCGGCTAGATAGCCTTGGGTCCGGGCTTGCTGCATATGCAAAAGGGATGGGCTCGGACTGGAAACGAACCGTGGTCGTTGTGGTGTCAGAATTTGGGCGAACCATGAAAGAAAACGGTGGCAAAGGTACAGACCATGGGTATGGGACCGTATATTGGATCCTGGGAGGGGGTATTCCAGGAGGGAGGTTGGTGGGTGAGCAAATCCTGCTGCGTAAACAGGAAGATCTTAACGAGGGCAGAGACTTGCCGGTGCTTAACGACTACAGATCCGTATTGGGCGGGCTATTCCAGGATATGTATGGCTTGAATGACAAGAAAATGCAGGCCGTGTATGGCGGTGTCCAGCCAAAGTCCTTGATTAAGCCGCTGACATAACTGAGTTGAATACGCCCTGTTGGGCAAGAAGATTATTTCGTTTTCATCATATAAATCGCCACCAGCAGCGCTCGGCGGTTTGCTCTGCGTATGCGGTGTATTTGGCATCGCGCAACATAAATTTTAACTGGGCGTTATGACGTCGCTAAACATATTCAAGAAAAAAATACTTTTTGCCTGGATAGTCATTTTTCCGATGGCTGTGGCAATTTTGTACTACACCTTCTTTGCAATGGATCGCTATGTTAGCGTGGCCCAGGTGGTGGTGCGCCAGCCTGGAAATGAATCGAGCAAACTCAGCGTTCCAAGCATTGCGTTGATGATGAGCGGCATCAATCCAGCTTCACGCGAGGAGACGCTTTACCTCCGTGAATACATAATGTCTATAGATATGTTGAATGTTCTGGAATCGGAACTTAATTGGCATGAGCATTTTTCTAAGCAATGGCGCGATCCGTTGTTTTGGGTAGGCAAGGATGTGCCTAGAGAAGAGCTGCTCGAGTACTACAACCGACTTGTGGACGCTCAATTCGATGAGACCACAGGGTTGTTAACGGTTGAGGTGCAGGCACTCGATCCCGAGTTTTCGCAACAGGTACTCAAGCTGATCCTGAGCAGAAGTGAGGCTTTTGTGAATGAGATCTCACATCGCATGGCACGTGATCAGATGAAGTTTGCAGAGACTGAACTCGAACTCGCTCGAAAGAAGTACGAAGACGAAAAGCGAGTCATGCTCGAATTCCAAAGTCGCAGCGAGCACTTGAATGCTCAGGCCGCGGCGGAATCGCGCGCTAATATCATTGCCACTTTGGAAGCGGAGCTAACGACCCAACGCGCAGCGCTCAATGGATTATTGTCGACTCTCAATCCAAATACTCCTCAAGTTCGCCAACAAAAAGCTCGTATAGGCGCGCTGGAGCAGCAGTTGGCTGCCGAGAAGAGAACTCTGCTTTCCAGCGCTCAGGGTGACAAGCTGAATGTCGTGGCCGCAAGATATCGTGACCTTGCCATTGACGTGGGCATTGCAGAAGAGGCGTACAAGGCCAGTATCGTTGCGGTCGAAAATGCACGCATCGAGATTGCCAAGAAGATTCGAAGCCTGGTCACTGTAGTGAGCCCCAACCTTCCGCAATCGGCTATCTATCCTGAGCGGATATACAACCTTTTCACGCTATTCGTAGCTCTGTTGTTGGTGTATGGCGTGGCACGTTTTGTCATTGCCACTATTGAAGATCATCGCGACTGACTCCTTACCTAATTCGAAAAAATACTATGGTTGCTATCTTTGCTTTTCACGAGCGCCAACAATTCGGCCAATTGATTCGCCGTGAATATTCCTGCCGGCTCGTCCGCATGGCCGTCGCGTTCGGTCTAACCGTTGCGTTAGCAGGCTGCGGCAGCATCTTATCTGGGGCAGGACCCTATAAGGGAACGATCACATCAGGAGCTGAGGGGGAAGATCCCCCCTACACTTTGATTCGGCTCTCTGCAGACACCATTGCGCCATATATGCGGCCCGAGGAAGCCGAGCTCGTCAGTTCGGTATCGGACATGAAGGTTCCCAGTGTCCGCTTGGTCCCAGGCGATGTCATGCGCATCATCATTTCGGACAGTGCCCAGGAAGGCGCAGTCTTTGCGCCACTGTCCTCCGGGGGGACAGTCTTCGAAAAGGTCAGGGTGAACGGAGCAGGGGAGATATCGTTACCTTACGTCGGCTCTATGCGGGTCAGTGGAATGACATTGACTAGTGTCGAATCCGGGATTCAAAAGCGTCTTCACGGTAAGGCATCAGACCCTCAGGTTCACGTAGAACTGGTGGGGGACATGTCAGGTTCAGTTTTGGTTGCCGGTGCGGTCAAAGCGCCGGGACGATTTTCTGCTCTTGAAGGGCCATTGACGCTTCTAGATGCAGTGAATCAGGCGGGTGGCCCCACGTTGGATCCTCATTTGGTTACTGTTGTTCTGCGCACGGGTAAAGAGGTGCGTCGCATTGGCTACGAGGAACTGCTTGCTGGCCATAATATGCCGGTACCTCCTCATTCCGAGATTGTCGTGGAACGAGCCCGTAAGCGGTTTGTGGCAATGGGAGCGGTGGGCAAACCTGGTTTGCATGATTTGCCGTCCCAATCCCCCAGCTTGCTTGAAGTGCTTGGATCGGTTGGCGGCTTGGATGAGCGGGCTGCCGATCCGCGTGGTGTTTTTGTTTTTCGGCTGACTGAACCGAAAGAAGGCAAGCCAGTAGCCGAGGTATTCCAACTGGATATGCGTGATCCTGCAGCCATATTCATGGCGCGGCAGTTTCTCGTTCACCCGGAAGACGCGGTCTACGTGACCAATGCCGCTATCTACGAGGCGCAGAAAATCATTACGCCTATCGTGCAAGTCATGTTGCTGGGACGCACTATTGATCGAGGCTTCTGAGCTGAGGTCAAACGTAATGCGAATGATGCAATGGTCATGGATTTGGCTGAGGTCAAAATGGAGAAGCGTGTGGGCCGTGTGGGACTTGCACGCATTGCATCCAGCACACCAGATCCGTCCTGATCCTGCGGGAGCCTATATATCGGATGGCGAAGATCCCCAGTTCCGATTCAAAGAAAAGCTGGCGGCCGGATGGTATTGGCTTGAGCTGGGCATTGAACTACCTACTGCACGTACCGTAGCGCGCGTATATATAGACATGGGGTCGGGTGAGAGCGAACAACAATCTTTCCCGCTGTCGTTGAAGTCAGGCCGAATTGGCCGCCGCCTATTGCGATTTCCCAATGCAGCTCGAGTACGGCTTGATCCATTGAGCAACTCGGGCACTTTTCGCATCGAACATTTTCGGCTGAAAAAGATTAGATCTACGGTCGCTCGGCAGCGTATGCAGCGTAAGTTGATTAACATGCATCCTCGATATAGGGCGCGTCAGCCAGGAGTGCCAGCAAGCGCTGCGGTGCCAGAGGACTTAGAGCGATTGTGGGACGAGTATCAGCGCTTGTATTTACGTAGCGGCACCGAACTCGTGTTTTACCAAGAGTGGATCGATAGTGTCGAACGCGAGCAGCACCAGAAATTGGCGGCCGCGGCGATGCTAACGCAAAAGGAAGGATGGAGAGAGGAAGGGCATTGGCCTGTTCTTTCTGTAATCGTGCCCGTATACAACACGCCGGCATCGCTCTTGCGAGCATGCATTGAGTCTGTATTAAGCCAGTCATATCCCAATTGGGAATTATGTATGGTGGATGACGCATCCAGTGAAAGTGAGCCCTATGCAATCATGTGCGAGTATGCCGCTCGCGACGTGCGAATAAAAGTATGCCAACGTGAAGAAAATGGCCATATTGCTCGAGCGAGCAATACTGCATTGAATTTGGCAACGGGTGAATTCGTAGCCTTACTCGATCACGATGACGAGTTGGCCCCGCACGCGTTATTCGCCGTGGCTTTGGCAATACAGAATCGCCCTTCCGTACAAATGGCGTATTCCGACGAAGACAAGCTGAATCAGGATGGGCATAGATGCGATCCATACTTTAAGCCAGGTTTTTCGCCGGAATTGCTTCTTTCACAGAATTATTTCTCGCATTTGGGTGTGTATCGTCGTTCCCTCATGCAATCAGTAGGAGGATTTCGCCCAGGATTCGAAGGTAGTCAAGATTACGATTTGGTGTTGCGTTGTATGGCGAAGATCTCCGACTACTCAGACATTGTGCATATTCCTCAAGTGCTATATCACTGGAGGATGGTGGAGGGATCGACGGCAATTGCTCAAAGCCAAAAGACTTATGCTCATGAAGCAGCGCTGCGTGCATTGCAAGAGCATGTCAGCAATGTTGCAGTTGGTGCGGCCGTCAGCAGCATCGCTCCTGGGCTATATCGACAATATTGGCCGATTCCAAGCCCTGAGCCATTGATAAGCTTGATCATCCCAACGCGGGATGGATATCAAGTTCTCAGAACTTGCATAGAATCGATTCTGAGCCAGACAGCATATAAGAATTTTGAAATGATTGTAGTGGACAATCAGTCGACCTGCAAAGAGACGTTGAGCTATCTTGAAGGGCTTTCTCGAACAGAAAGTAGAGTTCGCGTATTGAAGTACGATCTGCCATTCAATTACTCGGCGATCAACAATTTTGCCGTCCAGCGCGCGCAAGGCGACGTGATAGCGCTGATCAATAATGATGTCGAAGTGATTAACTCTTCGTGGCTGAGTGAAATGGTAAGCTTGGCAATGCGGCCTGAGGTGGGGTGTGTTGGAGCCAAACTCTATTATCCGGATGGAACGCTGCAACATGGCGGAGTGATTCTGGGTATTGGTGGTATTGCAGGCCATGCTTTCCAGTATTTCCCCAAAGACGAACCAGGATACTTCAGCCGCTTGCGTGTCGTGCATAACGTTAGCGCGGTTACCGGCGCCACTTTGGTAGTACGCCGTCAGATATATGAGGAGGTCGGCGGATTGAATGAAAGTCGGTTGCCCGTAGCCTTCAATGATGTAGATTTCTGCCTTCGCGTGTACGCAGCTGGGTATCGAAATGTATGGACTCCTTTCGCTGAGTTATATCATCACGAATCAAAAAGCCGTGGCGCAGACAATACGCCGGAAAAGCAGGCGCGATTTAATGCTGAGTGCGAATACATGCATGAGCGATGGGGCGAGCAATTAGGTATGGACCCATTTTATAACCAGAACTTGAGCTTGCAGCGTGAAGATTATTCAATTTGCTTGCGCGGCTATTAATTTCGGAAATTAATATATGCCTAGATCACTGGAAGAAAGGTCTTCGCTTCGCATCGTTCGTGCGGTGGTGTTCGCGCTCGTTCTTCGAGAAATGCAAACACGTTTTGGTGCGCGGCGTATGGGGGCTTTCTGGATGCTTTTTGAGCCCATTGCGCACGTTGCGGTTATGATGTTTATTTTTGGCTTCATCCGAGGGCGGGAAGTTCCCGGAATGGAGTTTCCCGTATTTTTTGCCACGGGGATTATTCCGTTTTTGCTAATAAGGAATTTGACGCTTAGAATAATGGACGCGCCAAATGCTAATCAGGCTTTATTTGCCTATCAGCAAATCAAGCCCTTTGATACTTTTATTGCACGCACGATAGTAGAGTTTTCCTTATTCCTATGCGTTTACAGCATAGTCATAGGGGGGCTAGGCCTTTGGCTGGGATATGACGTCTCCATGCACGACCCACTCATGTGGATACTGGCTCTGGCCACTGGTGTAATGTTCTCTTTCGGGCTGGGTCTGGTGCTATGCATCGTTGTTGAAGCATTTCCCAATTCACGTACATTCATTCGGCTCACATTTTTGCCTTTATATATTATATCCGGCGTAATATTTCCAATATGGGTTCTCCCGAGAGAGTATTTGGAATGGATATTGTGGAATCCTTATCTTCACATAATAAGTAATTTGCGAGAGTCGGTTTTTGAGCATTACCCAGAGGTGTACGGGATCAGTTTTACATATCCGTTTTCGGTTGCCTTGGTAATGCTTTTTGCTGGTATGGCGCTATATCGAGTGCGAAGATTGGAGTTAATGGCGCGATGATAGAGCTTCGCAATGTCGACAAATCTTACAGGACCTCGCATGGACGGAAAGTCGTGTTCAAGGGGTTGTCTTTTAGCGTGCCGCCCAATAGAAATATTGCGTTGATCGGTCGCAATGGGGCAGGAAAGTCTACGTTAATGCGTTTACTGTGCGGGCTCGATACGCCCGATCGAGGCCGGATTATTACGGATAAAAAAATCTCCTGGCCAGTTGGCTTGGCAGGTGGATTTCAGGGATCTCTTACTGGGCGTCAGAACGCTAAGTTCGTATGCCGAGTGCTGGGTGCTGAAGGCGAGGAAATGAGCCGATTGATTCAGTATATTGAGGATTTTGCGGAGATCGGCGAATACTTTGATCAACCCGTGAAAACCTATTCCTCCGGCATGCGGGCTCGTGTGGCCTTCGGATTGAGCCTAGCCTTTGAGTTTGATTACTACTTGGTAGACGAAGCCATGTCGGTCGGAGACGCACATTTTCGTGAAAAGGCCGCTGCAGAGTTTCGTGCGAGAGCTGATAAGGCCAATATTATTCTCGTTACTCATGGGATGGGACAGGTTCGAAAGATGTGTGATTTCGTTCTGTTACTAGACAACGGAAGGGTCACCCCTTTTGACGATATCGAAGAAGGTATCCGGGCCTATCAACAGTGTGGCGGGCCGATCGTCGGGCCAAAGAGCCAGTGATAGCAAGACAAGTGTCGATAAAGTTTGCCATTTTGGCGCGAAAATAAACATTTTGTGGCAATCTATACATATCATTACATTAACGCGATGCAATAATGCGATGCGGTTGAAATTAGTGTGATGAAAGCATCATTTTTCCATTACCTTGATTACCTGCCCACAATGAAACGCATGTTATTCAAGCGACGCAAGTCGCCACAGAGTAAAAACCCAAGTCCAAAGGCGTTGTCGTTCGATGATGGCGAGCTTGATTATGTGTTTTATAAGACATGGTATGTCGATCTACAGTCGTTCGACAACGAGCGTCTTTTAAGGCATTGGAGAGATTTTGGCCGAAAAGAACAACGATACTCCTCATTTGAAGAACTATTAAAAAGCCGGAATCTTGACTCCCACGCTCTGCCAAGATTGTTTGATTGGCGCTTTTACATTCGTCGAAATCCCGATTTGGCTGAGACGGTAGTTAGCCACTACCACGCAGTTGCGCATTATTTAGAATATGGGCGATCTGAGCAGCGCGAATGTGGCTTTGATCATGAATTCTATATTGGCTATTACAAAGACGTTGTGTCTCAGGTAGCAGATAGGGAAGGGGCTCTTAATCATTGGCTTGAGCATGGGCAAGTAGAGGGACGTGCAACTTCATTCGCAGACTTGTTGAAGAAGCACGGCTTTTCTATTGATATATTGCCTTCGGATTTCGATTCACTGGCTTTCTTTGAAAAACATTCGGCCATATTGCAGTCCTATGGACAAACCGATCCTTGGAACGCTACTGTCTGGTTGTTACGGATGGAACCGGTTTTCTATCTGCCGGTAAGTTCCAAGAAATCTAGTAATCTGGAGTTCTATCGGCGGCTTGCTCTTCATCATGAAACCATAGGCGCTCACGAGAAAGCTGAAGATCTCTATCAAGTCGTATTGAATTTAAATTCCGATGATCCCGTGGCTCTTGAAAATCTTGGCAACATAGGCTTGCGGGGGGGGCAGTGGAAAAGAGCTATCCAGTATTACCAAAAGGCCATGGACACAAAGAGAGAGTCCTCGTGGGCGTGGGGAAATCGGGCTCAAGCTCTGGCTGCAAAGTACGATTGGGAAGAAGCGATTCAAACTCTTCATCAGGGATTCTTGCGTCACCCTGATCAAAGCCATCTCGAGCATACGGCTAAGAGAATTCTAAACGAATTTTGGGACGCCACTTCAAAGACAATTAATCAGCTTGCGCGAACGAATGGCCGAACACGCCTGATTGGCGTCACCCAGGCCGCGGTTCGGCAAATTGATGGTCTTTGGGAACGGGTAGTGCGTCGAGTGGATGACATCCCCTATCAAGGCAGAGTTTCCCGCGGGCATGTGCTGATTGTGGGAGATTTCTTTTTACCGCAATGTCGGCGTTACCGTATTGAGCAAAAAAGGGAGCAGTTGGAAGCTGCCGGCTATAACGTCGCTGCAATTCCCTGGAACAAGGCAGCTGACGCGTCGAATGCACTGCCTTTCTATGATCAGATTATTTTTTACCGAGTGCCCGCGCTCCCCGAAATTGTTCGTTTGATTGCGGTGGCCCGCGCTTTAGGCAAGGTAGTATTTTATGAAATAGATGACTTGATATTTGATCCAGTATATCCGCCTTCAATTGATACTTATGGCGGGTATGTTAATGCCGAGGAGTATGCCAATCTGGTAAAGGGCATGGCTCTGTACCGAGCTGCGGCACAACTTTGCGATTATGGACTTGCTTCCACCCAACCCTTAGCTGATCGGCTAGCACCGTTAGTCCGCAGCGGTAAATGCTTTTTGCACCGCAATGCCTTGGATAAGCAGAACTATATTCCCGCCAGTGCTCCAGAGCCTGTGGACAAGGGATATCTAAATTTATTCTACGGCAGCGGCACAAAAGCACACAATAGCGACTTTATTGAGGAGGTGTTGCCTGCCATTCGGCGAATATTGAACGAATTTCCAGAGACCCGCTTAACAGTTGTTGGTTACCTGCAACTGCCCACACCGGATCTGGAGAAATTTGGCGGCCGTATTGTTCAAATTCCTTTGGTAGAGAACATAAAAGTATATTGGTCATATGTCGCGGCATCAGATATCAATTTAGCCGTCTTGAAGCCGGATCTAATGACGGACGTAAAAAGTGAGTTGAAGTGGCTCGAGGCCGGTGTTTTTGCTGTTCCTTCAGTAGTGAGCAATACGCAAAATTATATTGATGTCATTAAAAATGACGTGGACGGAGTGACCGCCTCCGGGCCGGACGAGTGGTACGAGGCACTGAGTCGATTGATTCGAGATCCAGCCTTGCGCCGTCGTGTCGGTTTGAGTGCTCGTATGCGTATATTAAAGGAGTATAGCGTTTCGACCATGGCTAAGAATATAGATGCGATTCTCGATGAGGCAACCGATATGCATGAGGCCTCGTTGAAGGCGGTTTCTAAAGACGTGCCCGCCAAATGAGACTATCTGAGAAGAAGAAGGTTGCGCTGGTCAATGTCTTTTTCGCCCCGCAGGCGATTGGAGGCGCGACGCGCGTGCTGATGGATAATGTGGACGTATTGCTGGACCAATACGGGCAAGACTATGACTTGGTGGGATTCACTAGCGATCATGATTTCCAGCCTCCACATACTGTAGAGCCGTATATTTACAGAGGTATGCGGGTTTATCGCGCTGGAATCATTCATCGAGTAAATATGGACTGGCATCCCCATGATGATGGGATGAGGAAAGTCTTTGCCCGATTTTTGGAGCTCGAGAAGCCGGATGTGGTTCATTTTCATTGTATTCAACGGCTTACTGCTAGCATCATTGAAGCGGTAAGATCTCGAGGAATACCATATGTAGTTACCGTACATGATGCCTGGTGGATCTCGGATTTCCAATTTTTGATGGATGCTAGCGGGAAAGTCTATCCAAATGGCCATCCTGATCCCTTCGTTCCGGTGGAGCCTCCTGAAGGAATCAGTTTAGAAGAGTCTATTAACCGTCGCGCGTACTTGAAAGACCTGCTAAATAATGCTAGCCAAGTTATGGCTGTTTCTGAAGCTTTCGCGCATTTATATGCCATAAATGGCGTTCATAACGTTGTGGCAAATCGAAATGGTATAAGCCCGCGCGTATGGCCACCCAAGATTCCATCTCCGAGCGGAAAAATCCGTTTGGCACACATTGGTGGGATGTCAGCACATAAGGGATACCATTTGTTCAAAGAGGCATTGCACAAAGGCCGATATTCAAATTTGGAGGCTCTTGTAGTTGATCACTCGAAGCCGGATGGTTATGAGGCTCGTGATTGGTGGGGCGATGTGCCAGTAACATTCATCGGTAAGGTGCCGCAACGTAGTATTGGGTCTTTGTATGCGCGAATGGACGTATTGGTTGCGCCGTCAATTTGGCCTGAAAGCTACGGTCTCGTTACCAGGGAAGCCACGGCGGCTGGCGTTTGGGTGGTAGCTTCTAATATTGGGGGCATAGGAGAAGATATCATTCCGGATAGGACTGGAGTCGTAATATCTCCCTCGGTTGCGGATTTGCAGAGGGTATTTCAAGAGTTGGATGCGAGGAGTGAGGTGCCGGCCCCGGATCGGGCGGCACGAGATAATATTAGGCAAGTTAAAGAGCAGGTGAGCGAGCTAGTCGAAATCTATAATCGAGTAAAGAAAGAAGAGGAAAAGCAGTGAAGCCGCGCTTTATCATCGGCATAGGTTCGCAACGCGCAGGGTCGACGTTGTTGCATCGACTGTTCGAGCAAGCCACTGATATTTTTATGCATCCCATCAAGGAGTTGCATTATTTTGATACGCTGTATGGAATCCGTTCGCCAAATGCGTTAATCGATTTTTCTTTGCGGCAGATTATGAGGGAGATCGACTCTCTCATAACTGCTAAGACGTCAAAAGTACTGAGCAAACGAGAAAAGTGTTACCTGCGTGCAAATAGGATCTTGGCGACCACACCTATTGATAAGGTTGAGTATCTCGATCTGTTTCGGCCTTGTCTGATGGGTAGAACTCTTGTAGGGGAGGTTACGCCGGAGTATATGTTGCTTGAAGAAAGTGCCATCGACGGAATGCGCGGAGTTATTGGTGACAACGCGGGGGTAGTACTTCTTTGTAGAAATCCAGTAAAAAGACTCTTGTCAGCTGTGAAGTTGATGAATGTATATAACGGAATGAATTTAACGCAAGTTCAAGCTGATGAATGGGTCCGTCGCATGATAGAAGAGAATACCTCATGGATGCAGGCTCAAGATAAATATAATGACTACGAAAAAGCCATAGTACGGTTTTCTGCCAAGTTTCCGCATTTTGCAGCGGTCAGCTATGATGAGATGATCGAAGATCCGATGGCCGTCGCTAAGAAACTAGAGACGTCTCTCGACATAAAAATCGATCATGGGGATTTTGCTGCTGGAACTAAGAAGGTGGCGAACGATCTGGGGGACAATCTTGAAATCTCAACAGAGATTGTTGAGATTTTGAAAGAAAGGACCTCGAGGCAGACAGATTTCTTGAACGAGCACTTCAGTCGTGAAGTCGTGAAATAAGGCCACCTATTAGCCATGACCAAGAATTTATTTTTGTCTGTCGGCGCCATGAAAGCTGGAACTACATGGTTGTACGACCAGATGAAGAACCATCCCCAGGTATATTTCTGCCCTGAGAAAGAGCTGCATTACTTCGCGCATCAGTATGGCGCGGAATCTCCGTTATCTGTTGAGCGAAGAAAGCGCAGAGCGGCGGTAGTTTTGTTTCGCCTTATGACGGGAACAGCTGCTCGTTCTGGGAAAGCCGAAAAGCATAGGCATTTAATTGACTGGTATTTGGAGTATGTGACTGGGGATGTTGGTCCGGCATGGTTCGAGCGTCTAATGGCGGCTGGCGCAGGGAACCAGGAGTTCATTTCCGATTTCTCAAATCTTACTTGCTTTCTAGATGAGGAGGCGTGGGCGCGTCTTCGTAGAGATTTTGGTGCTGTAAAAGTCATATATATAATGCGCGACCCTATTAAGCGGATATGGTCCCATTACAAGTTTCACCTGCAGCATACGAAGCACACCGATGCCGAGCGACCTGGGGAGAAATTTGATTTATTCAAACGTATTCTCGGCGCAGATTTTTTTATTAAAAATGCACAGTACTTTTCTACCGTTACGCGTTTGAGAAAAGGGTTGGATGAAAGTTCATTGCGCATCCTATACTTTGAAGATATGACATCCCAGCCTTTGAAGTTTTTGGCTGAGGTAGAAAACTTTGTAGGCTTGACGCCCTTTGAGTATCGAACCGATCGGATCTCGGTAAAGAAAAATGTCAGCATTGACGTGCCCATGCCAGTGGAATGGCGGGATTACGCACGAGAGACGTTAGCCTCTGAGTTGAACGGGCTTAAAGATATAGGTCTGTGGCACGCGTCTTGGTCTAGTTGAAGGGCCATTGAAATGGCTTTTAATTTATTAATCCAATGCGTTAGGTGATGCGATGTCCAAAATTTTTGTGACGCAGCCATTTCTGCCAGACCTCAAGGAGTTTGTCGGCTATTTGGAGCAAATTTGGGAAAGTAAGACGCTGACGAACGGCGGGCCGATGCACCAGCGCCTGGAGCAGGAGCTATGTGATTTTCTTGGGGTTCCGGAAATTGCCCTTTTTTCTAATGGAACATTGGCGTTGATAACAGCACTGCAGGCGCTGCGCGTTACAGGTGAAGTTATCACTACCCCTTACTCATTTGTGGCGACCGCACACTCTCTTTTGTGGAACGGAATAAAGCCGCATTTTGTGGACATTGATCCGGTTTCGCTCAATCTGGATCCGCGCAAAATTGAAGCTGCGATCACGCCTCAAACGACCGCGATTATGCCGGTTCATTGCTATGGTAATCCTTGCGACGTTGATGCTATACAACGAATCGCTGATAACTATAACTTGAAAGTAATTTATGATGCCGCACACGCATTCGGGGTTCGAGACGATAGTGGCAGTATTTTGTGTCACGGTGATCTGAGTATATTGAGTTTTCACGCCACTAAGGTATTTAATACTTTCGAAGGCGGTGCTATTGTCTGCCCAGATAAGAAGACCAAAGAAAGGATAAATCACCTAAAAAATTTCGGATTTGTAAATGAAACAACGGTGGTTGCCCCTGGCATAAATGCGAAATTAAGTGAGGTCAATGCTGCATTTGGCTTGTTGCAGCTGCAGCATATACAAACTGCGCTAAGCCGCCGTTCAAAGATCGATACGCTCTATCGCAAGCTGTTGGCTGATGTTGAGGGGATTACTTGCGTAGCGGCAGGTGCTCAGGCAGTGTCGAACCACGCTTATTTTCCGATTCTCGTTGAAAGAAATTTTCCGTTGGGGCGAGATGAGTTGTATGAAAAGCTCAAAGAGTCTGAAATATTTACACGGCGATATTTTTATCCATTGATTACCGATTTTCCTATGTATAGAGGGATGCCGTCTGCAAATCGGGAAAACTTGCCTATTGCGCATTCTATCGCCGATCGCGTGCTTTGCCTGCCCATTTATCCTTCACTGGAGGACGAAACCGTGCGCGCCATAGTCGACAGAATCCGCCAAGCTGCTGCTTGATATCGATAAGCGAAATTGACTTATGAGTGTATTGATCGAAAAATTCCGTTTGGCTTATGAGTGGCAAGATGAGGGGCGGGAACAGTATGGAGGTTTTCTTCCAAAGGGAGTGAAATTTTCCGCTATTGCCGGATTTGGCCAAGCAGAGGATGGTGATCTATGCTTTTGTGACCGTCTTGCCGGTGACTTTTCATATATTTCAAATGACTCTCCGACTATTTTATGTACGCCCGTACTCGTCGATCGCTTAAGAGTGCATTTTCCGTACGCAAAGCTTGTTGCATTGGCTGACCCTCGGGCAATATTCTTGGATCTTATTGGCCATTTGCAGTTGCAAAATGCTTTGCAACCTACAAGCCTGATTGTCGGCCCTTGGGGAACGAGCGAACATGCTGAAATCGGTAGCGGCTCATATGTTCACCCTGAGAGCCGCATCGATGCGGGAGCTCGCATAGGAATGAACTGCATAATTCGCCGAGGTGTGTGGATCAAAAGCGATGCGACTATCGAGGACGGTACTGTAGTAGGTGTGAGCGGTATTAATGCATATCGAAGTGCCGATGGGCGTATATTGAGGTTTCCACATTTGGCTGGGGTGATTGTGGAAGAGAACGTCGCTATTGGAGCGAATAATGTATTAGTTGCGGGAGTGCTTAATTCCACCGTGATTGGCTCAAATAGCATATTGGGAAATCTCTGTAATATTGGTCATGGAGTGACCATAGGACCTTCTGTATGGATGTCGGTCGGATGCAAAATTGGGGGGCACTCCTCCATTGGCGCGCACGTCACCGTCGGGATGGGAGCTACGATCCGAGACAATTTGTCAGTTGGAGAATGCGCTCATATCGGCATGGGCTCGGTTGTGACGAAGAGTGTGCCTGCAGGGCGTTCGATGTTTGGTAATCCCGCACGGGCAATGCCAGGCGTTGTTGCAGGGCCGGCACGTTAGATCTACATATGAGATTAGGGGCTGTTTAATGGTGACGAAGCTAGCGCTAGAGTTTAAAGGGAATCGAAATTATCTGCATGGTACAGATATGTACAATAAGATTTCCCAGGAGGTTGGGCGATGGCAAGCAGAAGGAAGTGCTACCGATCTGGATATATCCTTCTACGGCTTGGCGACCTCTGCTCTTGTAATAGCTCCGTTAGGGGAAATGGACAAGGCTTTATTGCGCGCTGTCTATGCATATTCCACTATGGACAGACGGCTGAAGCTTGGGGCATATGAAACCGGCGAGCCGGTGTCTGGGCGTTATCCGTACCCTGAGGACGAAATCGTCAAGGATATGTCGTTCGATTCGAATCTTCTGACTGGCACTCTTGTCGGAAGTAGCGAAAACTATACCGATATCGAAATTTGGGTAGCTATGGTGAAGGCCATGCACCAGCAACTTTTGCCTGACGTGACAGGAAAATGGCTGTTCGCACGTGGGCAGTTTCCTAAGTATGTGAGGTGCGGGGCGGTCGGCAAGCGCCAAACAATACTAGCCGCCAACATGGGAAATAAATTGACGCGCACCAAGCTGCTTCAGGATGGGAAGGAGGTTGGTACGATCTATTTTGCCAATGCTTAGAGGGAAATTATGCTGGGAATACAGACTATCGCAAGCTATGTTCCAAATGGGCGCCAGTCGAATATTGACTCCTCCACATTGGCAGCCTTTGATATCAAAGAGGATTTTGTAAGGAATAAGATTGGTGTTCTGAGCCGAGCCGTGAAGGATTCTGGTGAAGATACATCTGATTTGGCACTAAAGGCGTTAAGGAAGGTGTGTGAGAAGGCGGGGATTGAGCTACGCGAAATTCAAGCCTTGGTGGTTGTTACTCAAAATCCCGACAATAACCTTCCACATGTGGCCGCGCAGGTTCACGGCAAAGCCGAGTTACCCGATCATTGTGCGGCATTTGACATAAGCCTCGGGTGCTCAGGCTATGTTTATGGGCTTTCGATTATTACTTCGTTCATGGCATCTAACGGCTTCGAGCGAGGTGTGCTTATCACGGCCGATCCTTACAGCAAAATTGTAGATCGAGCTGATAAGAATACCAGCCTGCTATTTGGGGATGCTGCCACGGCGACGCTTATATCGAATCGACCAATTTTTGCGATCGGACCTTTTTCGTTCGGTACGAAAGGTAGCTTGAGCGATGCTCTGATTTGTCGCGATGGGAAGTTGCACATGAATGGCCGCGAAGTTTTCAATTTGACTGCAACGGGTGTGCCTCCGGATATTTTGAACCTACTTCAAGTCGCCGGCCTGAATAAAGACGAGGTCGACTTATATCTGTTGCATCAGGGTAGCAAATATATTGTTGACACCATTCGGGGTCGGTTAGGAGTGCCTGCGGAGAAAGTACCGCTCGGCTTAGAGGAAGTTGGCAATACCGTGTCCTCGTCTATTCCTCTGTTATTAGAAAGTGCTATTTCTCGTGATAGCATTACGACAATGGTTTTAAGTGGTTTTGGTGTGGGCCTATCCTGGGCCAGTTGTGTTTGCAAGAAAGGGAGCTAATTATGTTATCTATGTCCCAACTTACGGAAATAGTGGCGTCCAGTGGGTTCGTAGCGGATATGTCAAAATTCGATTCCGCCCAATCATTCAAGGACAATGACATCGACTCATTGGACGTGATGACCTTGTTGCTGCAAGTGGAAGAAGCGGCCAAAGTCAAATTCTCGGATGAGGACTTTGACCGCATTCGCTCGCTGAATGACGTTCATGCCGTACTAGAAGGGAAGCGATGATCCTTCCATGCCAAGCAGATAGCTTTGCCTATTCGTTATTTAGATTTGGCTACTTGCTTGGTAGTTGCTGGTTTGGCGGCACTAGGCTGTGTTGCCAATCCGGCCGCAGCGGCGTGTTGACGTACTTTAAGCCATGCGCCGCGGATCTGATCATAAACCTTCTGTGCATGGGCTTTATCTTTTTGGGTTCCTAGCCATGCCGCTGCCGCTTGCAGCTGCTCTGCGGCCGTCAATGCAGCGTGTTCGCTTTGAACTGTATGTTTACGTTCAGCATTTTGAATCCATTGCCGAATCTCATTTAGCTCTACTTCGTTACACGCGTTCTTCAGATCGTCCGTGATAGTGGGGCTGCTTTTGTTGAGGCGACCAACTATTGTATTTTTCCCACGTTTAGTCAGTGGATCATAGGTGACACGAATAATTTGAACAATGTTGTGCCGGGTGCGGAAGTGCATGAGAGCTCCTTTCGTTTGGGTCAAGGCAATATATTGCCCGCCGCGAAATTCACTGTCAATGGGAAAGGCCGATTGATCAGGTTTCTATTGATTTCTATTTATCTCTAGATTTTCGTGCGGCCGTACACCCATGTTTCTGTTGTTATGAAGTCTGCGTGGTGCGAAGTGAGAAATTGCGTTTAGCTTTCTCAAGCGCTTTTTCGAGATTAGTTGTGTCGAAGTCGTTTAAAGCGGATATTGCAGCTTCAAAATTTAATTCTCCTTCGAGAGACCGCTGGTTTTCATCGAAGACCAATCGTTCAAGATGAGCAAGGCCGCTTTCCAGGGTCGGATCTTCTACCAGGGGCGGTAAACGAGCATCTGCATCACATCGGTTGAAGCGAATTACTGGCAGCTTTGCTAGAGCAGCTTGGATTCCGCCAGCTCTACCTCCCCCTGTTACTCCTGGTGGCTGCAAATAAGCGTGGCATTGTTCATAATAGGTAGACAGGTCTTCTACATAGCTGATGACCTTTATCCTGCCGGCAGAAATAAGATCGTTGAATCTGGGATTCAGTTCCGATAAATTGGATTCAGACGATTCCCCAACGATGTGCCATTCAATAGAAGCGACGCTGAAAACTCCTTCAAGGAAGCGTTCTATTATATCAGCCGAAAGCCTGCTGAGCGCGCGAGATATTCGATCGTGACCGATTGCACTAATGAGAATAAATGATTCTTCAGCTCTTGAAGTGGATTTTTCTTCCGAAAAATTTCCGGTCTGTGGAAATATTACAGGGAGTTTTATTTGAAAGAAGTCAGCAGCTCTTTCGGCCGCATTTTTCTTCGAAACATCGACCTTGAGGTGACTTATTACGCTGTCTGAGAATATCCCGAAATTGTTCTCTATATTGAATAAAACACTAACGCACGGAAAATATGGGTGCAGTAGGCGATTGGCTAGCGGGATGGTAAAATTTCCGCGGCCAAAAAACAATATTTCTGCTTGGCTTTCGGCCGTCTGAAGAATTAAAGAAGAAAAATTTTCGAAGTAAGTTTTCTCCTCGCAAAATAAGACTCTGAAGCGAAGCTGCTCTTGCTGGTCTAGATGAGATGTGAAGAAATTTTCAATTCCCTTTGGCCATTGAGCAGTGATCGGGGTGATCCGCCTCGGTTCACCATCTTGGGTGGCAAATTTGCCGAACACCAATAAGGAAACCTCATTATGGGCGGACAGATGCAAAATACTCTTTATCAGGGATAGGAGTACATATCTATGGCTGCTAGATGGGGAAAGAGGAAGATCTGAAATATAAAAAAGATATTTCCCGGGCGCAACTGAGCTTCGGCGGGGAAGTATCTCTTGGGCTTTGGCTCTGATGGCGCGCGTGATGGTGGCGGGTAGTTCGGGTTTTCCCATAATGAATATGTGCTCAAGTTCTAGGGCTGTTGCTCGAAACCACTCTTATTTCTTGCTGGGATTGTGCTTTGCCGAACTCGGCCTGCCAAAGCTCGCAAATTCACAGTCGAATATGAGTTGGGCGAATGATATTCCAAGTCAGCAAGCCATTGGTGCAGTCGGCGGATGAACATTTCGCGAGCTCTGTCATACAAGAGGCGGTCATAACAGATTAATGGTTCGAGAGCTTGAAGCGTCTGGGAGTCTGCAGGATTTAAGCCAAAAGCCGACCGATGAGCATTTTCTTTCGGAGCTTGTGCCCACCGGGCCCGTACTCCGAGCATCCCGGCCAAGAGGTGCATACCCTCATCAACGCGCTCAGTAACTCCTACATGGGTGACCAGTTCCAAGTTGCGCAACGCCTGGCGCAGTGCCGAGGTGTCTGGCCCTGGAGAGCCGGACAAATAGTGGGTCTGCGTATTGTGGAATAGGAACGAACGGCTGTTACCAAGCCACTCTACCAGGGTGTGTAGATGATCGGGATTGCCAAGGTCTCGCGTGGCCAACTGCTCCACGATGGCGCGGATCTGGGGGCTCTGGCGTTCCAGCTTTTCCTTTTCTGCGGGTTCGGCCAATCGGCGAACCCAGGCCAGATGCGAAATTACGTGCGTATCAGGCCTGCGCAGGAACGTCAGAGTGTGCCACGTTTTGTCCAGCCGCCGCTGCTGGGCTTGCCATGTGATATGCCCACTGAGAAAGCTGTAGGTGTCGGCCTGTAGCGTTTTGGCGCGCCATTGAGCGTTGCTTTCGATATGAGTAAGGCTTTTCTCTTTGCCATACCACTCCGTTAGCAGGCTGTTCACGGATGTGCCTGCTGTCTTTGGAATATGGATGAAAAATAGCTTGTTCAAGTTGCCGGATTTCCATCGTGACTTGCGTTTGTACCGGTGGGTTGGTAGACCCGCTCATCCAGTATCTGGCCGGTTGTGGGGATGACGCATTTCACGACGTCTCCCGCACGCAGGGTGGTGCGCAGGCGCACATCGAAGCCTACACTGCCGTTGCGTGGCACATGCAGATAGTAAAGGGCAGGGCGATGCGCCATGGCGGAGGAGGGACGGCCTGCCGGCTTGTCATTGACCAAAATGCTGACTTTGATGGGCTTCGTGACCCGGGGAGCGAAAGCGAAGCCCGAAATGCCATGGGCGCCCAGCGACTGTATGGCTCCATGCACGTACTGATATCCGTTCTTGGCGGCATCCTGGCGGGCTTGCAGTAGCGTTTGTGCTCGTTGCCACAATGCGTGGTCGGCGGCCAGCAGCTCTGTGATTTCCGCCTTCAGCTCGGCCGGTATCGAATAAGAGCGCTGGCTTTCGACTTGAGTGGGGTTGCGGTTGTCGTAGCGTACGGGAAGCGTCAGGCCGAAATGCTGCGCCAAGACATTCAGACTGGGCTCGAACTGTTCAGTGATGCCGACAAAGCCTAATGCCTCTAGGGGGACCCCTTTGAGCATGGTGGTGGACAAGCGATTGCGAGCCAGTGGCTTCTTGATGAAGACACCCAACGGCTGATCATAGTCGTAGTGACGAACGTGATGTTCATAGTGCGATAACAGCTGGTCGACTGGATTGCGCAGGAAGGTGAAGGTGCGCAACGCATACACCATGGGCATATAGCGTTGCGCATTCACGTGTCCCGCCAGCAGCTTGCAGCGTTTGCGCATCAGCGATCGTTCGATAAGAAACAAGTCGGGATGCGGATACCCAAGCCGTTTGATGGCAGGGTCGGTCAACGGGCTTTGGGGGCCGTAGTCATAGCTGATGTGCTCGTTCCCCAAAGCGCCTTCCAGCGCCAACCGCAGGCTGGTGCCCGCGGTTTTGGGGATGTGCACGAAGAACAGAGTATTAGTCAGCGGCATGGAGTTTTGTGGGATAACCCTGCGGGCCGGATGGCTCTTTTAGCAGATATTCCTTGTCTTGAGCATGGCCACGATCTTGTCGGCTGCCTGCTCGGCGGTCTGGTTGACCGTATCAACCACGATGTCGGGATTCTCTGGCGGCTCGTACGGCGAATCAATGCCGGTAAAGTTCTGCAGTTTTCCTGTGCGCGCTTTCTTGTACAGGCCCTTGCTGTCTCGGCTTTCGACCACCGCTAGCGGCGTGCTGACGTAGATTTCCAGGAACTCTCCGCTATCGAGCAGGCCTCGGGCCATTTCACGCTCTGACGAGAACGGGGAAATGAAAGACGTGATCACGATCAGGCCGGCATCGACCATCAGTTTGGCGACTTCGGAGACTCGGCGAATGTTCTCGACGCGGTCTGCATCGGTGAAACCCAGGTCTTTATTGAGCCCATGCCGAACGTTGTCGCCATCGAGCAGGTAAGTGTGGCGGCCTTCCGCATGCAGCCGCTTTTCGACTAGGTTCGCGATAGTGGATTTGCCCGCGCCAGACAGCCCGGTGAACCACAGCACGCAAGCAGTTTGTTGCTTGGCACTGCTGCGTGCGGACTTGTTGACGTCCACATGCTGCATGTGGATGTTATGGCTGCGCCGCAAGGCGAAATTGAGCAAACCCGCGCCGACGGTGTTGTTCGTATGGCGGTCTATCAAGATGAACCCGCCAGTATCGGGGTTTTCGCCGTACGGATCGAAGGCAATGGGCCGGTCCAAGTTTACATTGCATACCCCGATTTCGTTCAGTTCAAGCTTGCGAGCGGCAATGTGCTCGAGCGAATTCACATTGACCTGGTATTTGATCGAGGTAACACTGGCGGGCACGCTGCGGTTGCCAACCTTCATAACGTAGGGGCGGCCGGGAAGCAGGGCTTCGTCGTGCATCCAGATAAGCGTGGCGTCGAACTGGTCGGCCACCTCGGCCGGGCTGTCTTGGCCTGAGATCACGTCGCCGCGCGAAATATCGATTTCGTCAGTGAGGGTGAGCGTGACGGACTGTCCGGCAACGGCCATAGGTAAATCACCCCCATGGGTGACCACTCGTGCCACCGCGCTTTCTTTGCCCGAGGGTTGTACGCGGATTCGGTCTCCAGGTTTCACGCTGCCACTGGCAATCGTGCCGGCGAACCCGCGGAAATCCAGGTTGGGCCGGTTTACCCATTGCACGGGCAGTCGGAACGGCTGCTGCTGCATGCGCAGTTCGTTGATTTCTACCGTCTCCAGGTAGCCCATTAGCGTGGTGCCGTGATACCACGGCATGTTGCCGCTAGGGGTAACGATGTTGTCACCCTTGAATGCCGACATGGGAATGAAAGTGACGCTCTTCAGGCCGATGTGTTCGGCGAAAGCACGATAGTCTTCAATGATCTTGTTGAATACGCCCTCAGCGTAGTCGACAAGATCCATCTTGTTGATAGCGACGACGATGTGCTGGATGCCGATCAGCGACACCAGATAGCTGTGCCGGCGGGTCTGCGTAAGCACACCTTTGCGGGCGTCCACCATCACGACGGCAACGTCGGCGGTAGACGCGCCGGTGACCATATTGCGCGTGTATTGTTCGTGGCCCGGAGTGTCGGCAACAATAAACTTGCGCTTGTCGGTTGAAAAGAAGCGGTACGCGACGTCGATGGTAATGCCTTGCTCGCGTTCGGCGGCAAGGCCGTCGACCAGCAAGGCGAAGTCGATGGCTTCGCCCTGCGTTCCCCATTTCTTGGAGTCGGCCTCGACGGCAGCCAGTTGGTCTTCGAACAGCATCTTCGATTCAAAAAGCAGGCGGCCGATCAGCGTGCTCTTGCCGTCGTCCACGCTGCCGCACGTGATGAAGCGCAGCAGGCTTTTCTTTTCGTGGGCGCTGAGATATTGCGTGATGTCGGTTGCGATCAGGTCTGAAACGTGAGCCATCAGAAGTACCCCTCTTGCTTTTTCTTTTCCATGGAAGCTGCGGAATCGTGGTCGATGACGCGACCCTGGCGTTCGGAAGTGCGTGTCAGCAGCATTTCCTGAATGATGGCCGGAAGCGTGTCGGCCTCGGATTCGACTGCTCCGGTCAAGGGATAGCAGCCCAGGGTGCGGAACCGTACTTTTTTCATCATGGGGACTTCGCCCGGATTGAGCGGCATCCGATCGTCATCGACCATGATAAGGGTGCCGTCGCGTTCGACCACGGGACGCGTGGCCGAATAGTACAGAGGCACGATTGGGATATTTTCCAGGTAGATGTATTGCCAGATATCCAGTTCGGTCCAATTCGACAGCGGGAACACGCGCATCGATTCGCCCTTGTGCTTGCGGGCGTTGTACAGTTTCCAGAGTTCCGGGCGTTGGTTCTTTGGGTCCCAGCGATGCTGTTCTGTGCGGAACGAGAAAATACGCTCTTTCGCACGGGATTTTTCTTCATCCCGGCGTGCGCCGCCGAAGGCGGCATCGAACTTGTATTGGTTCAGCGCCTGCTTGAGGCCCTCGGTTTTCATGACATCGGTATGGATTGCCGAGCCATGCGTGAAGGGGTTGATGTCTTTTGCGACCCCTTCGGGATTGATGTGCACCAGCAGTTTCATGCCCAGTTCTTTCGCCATCTTGTCGCGGAACGTGTACATGTCGCGAAACTTCCAGCGTGTATCGACGTGCAGCAACGGAAACGGAGGAATGGCCGGATAAAACGCCTTCATCGCCAGGTGCAGCATGACCGCGCTGTCTTTACCGATGGAATACAGCATGACGGGGTTGTCGGCTTCCGCGACAACCTCGCGCATGATGTGGATGCTTTCGGCTTCCAGCCGCTGTAAATGGGTTAAGGGCATTTCGGGCCTCGTGTTGGATTCAAATGAAACAGGTGTCGATTCAGGTGTGGCCCGCCGTAAAGCAGGGGGCGGTGGAGCATTTGCCGGTACATAAATAGCTTCGAAGCGTTCGGGCTGGGTGTCCAGCCACGCGCCCAGGACTTCTGGGCGGGCTAGATAGCCATTGGCAAGAACGGCAAAAATCTTTTCGGGTATCTGCTGGATCAGTGCCTGCAAGAAGGCCTGCCATTGAGAGACGACCGGGGCGCGGGGCATGACTAGCCAGTACATTTGGCCGCGGGGTGTGTGCGCATACAGCTGATGCTGGCCGCCGGCCATGGTGCGTTGGCCGATCCAGAGGATGCGGCCGCCGGCCCGGCGGGCCCGGACCTGGTGGCGCCGGTAGTCCGAGGCCAACCACTGGATGGTGGAAATGTCGGTGGCAGCCCGGGATTCATCCAGCATCGATGCGGCGACTAGGTCCCATCGATGCAGCAGCCGGGCGGCACTACGCGGAAGAATGCCATGCCCGTAGCGGGCTTGCACCCACGCCGCGATGGATTCTTGATTCCACACATGGTGATTCGGCAGTTGCTCATCTTGCGGCGTTCCGCGAAGCACTGCGACATGGAGGGCGGCTTCGGCTTCGCTGGGTAATTGCTCGTGCCCACGGGCGGGGCGTCCCCGCTTGGCGGTGTCGACCGCTGCCCAGCCTCCCTGCAGATAGGCTTTGTGCGCCGCAATAATAGTGGGTGCGCTCAAACCGGTGGCGCGCCGGACTTCGGCCACAGTGGCTCCGGCCAGCCGTAGGCTGACCGCCTGGCGGCGGTGTTCATTCAGAGCCGAGATGGTGCGCAGTGGAGAGACCAAGGAAACTTGAGGTTATAAGCTGCTGAGTAGCGGTAGTGTAGGGTAAATGAGTGGGGTGGTGTGCAATTAAACATTTTTTAAGTGGTTCAAATAGTAAAAGTATTGGATGCAATGCGTGTGGTTCGTTTATATGTATCGCAGTTTTTGTTATATGAACCTTTGCCGCCCGTCGGCGCGGCTGCCTGGAGCCCTGATTTATGCCCGTATCGTCCCGCATGGAATTGCTGGATCGCCTGATCCCTATCGTTCAAGCCGCCGGCGAGGTGGTGATGCAGATCTATGAAACGGACTTTTCAGCCCAGCACAAGGCGGATTCTTCGCCCGTTACTTTGGCTGATCAGCGCGCGGAGGCACTGATTGTTCCGGCGTTGCGGGAGTTGCTGCCCGGTGTGCCAGTAGTGGCCGAAGAGGCTGTGGCGGCTGGCGATATCCCGGATGTCTGCGAGCGTTTCTGGCTGGTCGACCCGCTGGACGGCACGAAGGAGTTCATCAACCGTAATGGCGAATTCACGGTAAATATCGCGTTGATAGAAGAGGGGGTTCCTGTCGCCGGGGTAGTGCTGGCGCCCGCGCTAGGCCAGTTATTTGCCGGCGCGAGTGAGTGCGGAGCCTTTTTGCATGGCGCCGATCGGCGCCGCCCGCTGGCTTGCCGTGCTGCTCCTGAAGATGGCCTGACTGTGGTGGCCAGCCGCTCGCACGGCGACGCCGACGCCTTGGCGGCTTTCCTGAACGGCCGGAAACTGGCACAGGTGCGCAACGCTGGTTCTTCCTTGAAGCTGTGTCTGGTTGCCAGTGGCGAGGCCGATTTGTATCCCCGCCTGGGCCGTACCATGGAATGGGATATTGCCGCAGGCCATGCGGTGCTGGCAGCCGCTGGAGGGGCCGTGAATACCCTGGACGGGTTGCCGCTGCGCTATGGCAAGCCCGGCTATGAAAATCCGCATTTTGTCGCCATTGGGCTGTAAGTGCCGGCGGCACTGCCGCAAGGCGAAATTTGAGTCACTCTGACAATTTGCGGAAATATGATGACGGCTTGGCTGGTTCTGGCTTCAGTGGTTGTATTGCTGGCGTTGCTGGTGCACGGGCGTATTTCGCCTCCTATTCTTTTTACGTCATGGGGGGGCGGTTATTTTCTGATCGGCCTGGTGGATGAGAAGACTTATTTGGCTGGATTCACCAATTCTGCCCTGGCGACGTTGATAGTCTTGCTGCTGGTATCGCTGGCGTTGGAGCGGTCTCCCATATTGGGCCGATTGTCGAAGGTATTGATCCGCGAGGGGTCGGCAACCGTCGCGGCGCTGAAATTGACTGGGGTGGCGACCGTCGCCTCGGCATTTGTGAACAATACTGCGGTAGTAGGCGCCTTCCTGGGGATGGTATCGAAGCAGCAGCGTGTTCCCGCGTCGAAGTTGCTGATTCCCCTGTCATATGCTTCGATCATCGGCGGCGTGACTACGCTGGTGGGCACGAGTACAAACCTGGTCGTCAATTCCTTTGCGGTCAATGCCGGGCTGCCGGCGCTGACCATGTTCCAGTTCAGCTGGGTCGGCGTACCGTTGGCAATAGTCTGCATCGTGGTGATCACGCTGTCGTCCCGTTTGTTGCCCGCACACGAATCCGATAGCCAGGAAAGCGTCCAGGCGTATTTCCTGGAGGCGCAGGTAGCCCCGGATTCTTCGCTGGCGGGCCGCAGCATTGAAGATAATGGATTGCGCAACCTTGACGGCCTGTTCCTGGTCGAGATACTGCGGTCCGGGCACCTGATCTCTCCTGTTACGCCGGATATGATGGTTGAAGCCGGAGACCTGCTTATTTTCTCGGGTGAAGTCGAGAAGCTGCAGGTTATGCGGCAGTTTGATGGCCTGCATGTGTTCGGCGCACAGGCCTCGTCGTTGCTGGCCTCGAATCTGGTTGAGGTCGTCATCTCGAACGAATCGGAATTGGCCAACCGGACGTTGCGTGAAGTTGATTTCCGAACCATGTTCGACGCAGGCGTCGTGGCCATTCGCCGTGGCGAACGGCGCCTGACTGGGCAATTAGGACGGATTCCGCTTAGAGTGGGCGATAGTCTGTTGTTGGCCGTAGGGCAGGACTTCCGCCAACACCGTAACCTGGACAGGAACTTCCATATTCTGAATGGCGACGGCTGGCGGCCGCGCCTTGGAAGAGGGCAGAACCTGATCGCGGTAGGCGGTTTTGCGCTCGTCATCGCCTTGTCAGCACTGGAATGGGTACCGCTGCTTGCCGGAATGCTCGTGCTATTGGCGATTCTGCTCGCCACGGGCATATTGAAGATATCGGAATTGCGGCGACGCTTTCCGTTCGACTTGGTATTGATTATCGGGTCGGCATTGGCCATGGCTACTGTGTTGGAAACTTCAGGGGCCGCAGATGTGATCGCAAGCGGAATGCGCGCGGTGTTCGCTGACTATGGTGTCATCGGAGCGTTCGTCGGTGTGTACCTGATGACCCTTGTCTTGACGGAATTGGTCACCAATAATGCCGCCGCCGCGCTGGCATTCCCGATAGCACTTTCCACCGCGCGGGCATTTGGGGTCGACCCGACAGCGTTTGTGATGGTGGTCGCCTATGGCGCGAGCGCCGGTTTTCTGATGCCTTTCGGGTATCAGACGCATTTGATGGTGTATTCACCGGGCCGCTATCGCATTCGTGATTTCTTCAGGGCTGGCTTGCCGGTCAGCGTGGCCTATTCGGCTTGCGTGCTGCTGTTGGTGCCAGTTTTCTTTCCATTCTGAACGCTGTATACGCCGGTGAATTCGCCTCCTCAAAGGAGATAAGCATGCAGATAGTTGTGATTGGCGCCGGGTTTTGTGGAACCATGATCGCCTGCGAACTGGCGCGTCTTTCCACGCCCCACGAGTTGGCGATTGCCCTGGTCGACGATCGTGCCCAGTTTGCACGCGGCGTGGCGTATCAATGCAATGAGGAGGGTTGGCAGTTGAATGCCCATGCCGCGCAGCTGGGCGCGGTCAATGGCCGTCCGGATGATTTCAGCCGTTTTTGTCGGAGCATGGGCATTGATACAGCAGACTGCTACGTTCCTCGGGCTTTGTATGGCGCTTATCTTGAAGATCTGCTGGATCGAACGGCATCGTCGACGCTGCCGCACAGGCTCTATCGCGTCTATGATCGGGCGGTTGCTATAGAACGTGCCGCCGGCGGGGCGGTTGTGAGATTGGAAAATGGCAAGGCCATTCAAGCCGATCATGTCATTCTTGCGACCGGGCCGGCCTCGCCGGGCAAACAGGCCATGCCGCAATTACAGGCATTAGGCGATCGCTATTTGCCCAATCCATGGCACGTCCAGCAACTGTACGATGCTTCGCCCGGCTCGGCATTCGGTATCCTTGGTACCGGACTGACCGCTCTGGACGTGGTGACGTCGCTGCAGCGTCGCGTGCCGCATGCAAAGTTCCGCTTGCTGTCGCGGCGCGGCCTGATGCCGCGTCCGCATGCTGCCGGGCCGAAGCGGCCGCCGAGCCCCGAGTTGATCCAGACATTGCAGGCGCAGGTGCACGGAGATGTCCGCCAGTGCCTGGCGGCGATGCGCCGCGTCGCAGCCTGGCATCAGGACTGTGGCGGAGATTGGCGCGCGGTGATCGATGCGTTGCGGCCGCTGGTTCCAAAGATCTGGGCCGGGTGGCCTCACCAGGACAAAATTAGATTCGTGACGCATGTTGCGCCGTACTGGGAAACGCACCGGCACAGGTGTCCCACAAATACGGCTGAAATGATCGAAAGGCTACAGGGTGAAGGCCGCTTGCATGCCGAGGCTGGCAGGCTGCGCAAGGTTCACGTGGGCTCTGCTGAGTTGCAGCTCGAGGTGCAATTCAGGCATTCAGAGCATTCCACTCGTCTGCCCGTGCATTACCTGGTGAATTGCACAGGGCCAACGGGTGGTGAATCAGAAAACTCGTTGATTGCGAAATTGCGACAGAACGGTCTGGCTTCGACCGATGCGTTCGGCTTGCGGATAGACGATGCTTACCATCTGATCGGCCATGACGGAACCGCCTTTGAAGCGCTTTCATATGTGGGGCCGCTGCTGAAGGGAAAGTATTGGGAAGCCACCGCCATTCCTGAATTACGCGAGCATGTCGTCAAACTAACGGCAAGCCTGGCGCAGCGGTTGTTTGAGCAGGCAAGCGTACAGTTTGCCTGAATGCCCTGGGGCATGCGTTTCGGCTAACCGGGCGCAGCCCGGTCAAGTGCTTGTTCTTCGCAGGTTGCTTCGATGATTGCTTGCGCGGCGGCGTAGGTCTGTTCTTGGGTAGAGGGTTGCCGGCGCTTGGCCGAGCGGCGCTTGCCTGCCAGAGGGATCGCCTCAGGATCTATAGTGTGAAGGCGGAACAATCGCATGACATGTTTGACGCCGGCGTCCGTGACTGAGCGTAGATCTTTCGCATAATATCGTCCACGCGTGATGTTGGCGGTAATGATTTCGTAGGCGGGAAAATAGGCCACTTGATCGTGGGCTCGTTCCAGCTGGTCGCAGGCGACTCTGAGTATCGCCTTGGATGCCGTCGTTGAGGTGGCAACATGCCGGTCTTCGGCGGTGGCGGCCAGCGACACAGGCGAAACCGTCAAAATGATTTTGGCGCGAGGATTGACTTCGGACAGCCGTTGGATGAAACCGTTCATATCGTCAACGGTATCTTGTAGCGAAAAATTCTGGAAGTAATGCTGGTTCGCATCATAGGTGCCGGCAATAGTGCCGGGACAGACTGGGAAAGCGGCGCCATCGGCCTTTGAGAGCCAGCATTCAGTCAAGCCCATTGTGAACACGAAGTAGTCCAGGGATTCGAACATCTGGCGCACGGCCGCCAGGTGCCGGGCACGGTCATGGTGCAATTCCGCCTCGCTCCAGAACCCACCGGGTTCGATAGCAGGTCGGAATGGGTCATACCAGCGCTGTTTGGCGGGATCGGACCAGGCAGTTTCGGCGGGCGTGAAGCGGCCGTAAGCCCGGTCGAACAGTTGTACTAGTTGCCGAGCCGTATAAACATTGCCGGTACGGGCCGAAAATGTGCCGTAGGAATATTCGCTGGCCATCTCGGGCGTACCGATGGGATGCGCGTGTTCCGTGACCAGGTAGGTAAGGCCCATCGTGGCCAGATGCTGGGCAATATGTTGTGCAAAGCAGCTTCCCGCAGTTGCCACCTTGTCTTGCTGCCTGATCTTGAAGGGGAAATGGGTAACGGGATCGAAAGTTGCGGGTTTTACCGTACTCACGGCGGTTCGCCAGAAGGTGTACGCAGGGCGCCCGGCATAGAAATGCGTTTGATCGTTCACACGTGTTCCTCGAGTTTATCGTGGCTGGCGTGATGGGCGGCCTTGCATACCATGGCCAGGATCCGGGCGCCGTACCAGGCGTTGCCATGAGTGGCGTCTGGAGCGTAGCCTTCCGGATGCAGAAAACCGTCCTCGTCTGAGACGTCTGACGGTGAGGACAAGTAGCTGACATTGATTTTCCGGCATTCGTCACGCACAAGATCGGAATGGATGCGCCACAGCTTGAATCTGAGATGCTCGTTCACGATTTCGTACACGCCTTCATTGTCGACCACGGCGCCCCGCAGCAGGGGGTCGAGATGTTCTCGGATGAATTGATCGTCCCGTTTGGGTGGAGGGGCTTCGACGTGATAGACGGGCGCGTTGATTCTGTCCCGCATGGCTTTCAGGATGGCCAGATAACGCTGCATGAGGATGTGGCGCCGCATCGATTCGCGGATATATCCGTAGGTCAGGATTTCCACGCCGTCATCAAGAGGAAGATCGGGCCGTTCGGGAAGGATGACGTCGAAGGCGCGCGGATAGCGCAGTAGCCCGAGGATATTATGTTCGTTGCCACCCAGGCGCGAAAACCAGGCAGCAGGTTTGTCGGGCTGCGCGCATTGCGCCATGTGTGCAATGACGTTTTCCCGGATATCGGGCGTTTCGGGACCCAGGGATCGTATGTCTATGACTTCTATGTGGTCGCCAGGCGGAGCACTGAAAAGCTGTTGGTCCAGCGCTTCGGCAAGACAGTGGACGTGGCTGGTTCCTAATACAAAGATGTTCATAAAGCCTCATCGCAACTGATCTTCCGGGCATGGTACTACGCTGATTGCGATACTTCTGTAACGGGCAATTCAGCGCCGCGGTACATGACGATCATATGCGGAGTGAGGCTGCATGGATATGCCGATCGGCTATATGCAAATCGAATTTCCGTATCGTGCCGCTTGCTATGCGTTAGCGTGCCTTAGTTTGGTCGCAAGGGTTTCCACCGTGGATTGCAGGTGCTCTTCGGTATGCAGACAAGATATAAAAAAACGAAGGCGCGCCGATTTCTCGGGTACGGCTGGGTAGAGAATGGGTTGCACGTTGATGCCCCGCTCAAAGAGCTCCGAAGATAGGCGCGCGGCCTTCAACGAACTCTGAGTAATCGCCGGCACGACCGCCAATCCGGCGCTGCTCCCTGTATCTATCCCTGCCGCCTGCGCCAGCTCAAGAAAGCGCTTGCCTCGCGCTTGCAGCGTCGCCACCCGTTCCGGCAACTCCTGCATCCTCCTCAACGCCGCCAGCGACGCCGCCGCCACGCTGGGCGGCATCCCCACGCTGTACAAGAACCCCGGCGCCAGGAACTTCAAGTGCTCTACTAGCGCCGCCTCGCCCGCGATATACCCCCCGCACCCCGCCAGCGTCTTGCTCAGCGTTCCCATCCAGATATCGACGTCTTTGCCCGCCAGCCCGAAGTGCTCGCGGATGCCGTAGCCGCGTTTGCCCATTACGCCCAGCGAATGGGCTTCGTCCACCATCAGGAACGCCTTGTGGCGCCGCTTGATGTCGACGAAGCGTGGCAGGTCGGGAAAGTCGCCGTCCATGCTGTAGATGCCTTCCAGCACGATCAGCACCCGTTCGAACTGGTGCCGCTGATCTTCCAGGATGGCATCCAGCGCGGCCCAGTCGTTGTGGGGGAAGGGCAGGCGCCGCGCGCCGGACAACTGCGTGCCTTGCAGCACGCTGTTGTGGATGAATTCGTCGTGCAGGATCAGGTCGCGCGGGCCAAACAGGTAGCCGATGGTGGATACGTTGGTCGCATGGCCGCTGACGAAGGTGATGGCGTCTTCGACTTCGTATACCTCGGCCAGGGCGCGCTCCAGTTCGCGGTGGATGGGCCGTTCGCCCGATACCAGGCGGCTGGCGGATACCGATGTGCCGTAGCGCTCCATGGCCTGGCGGGCAGCGGCCTGCACGGCCGGGTCGCCCGACATGCCCAGGTAGTTGTAGCTGGCGTAGTTGACGTAGGTTTTGCCGCCGATCCGGGTCTCGGCGCCGGCGGTGCCTTCGTGCAGCTTGAAGAACGGGCTGCGCACGCCCATGCGGGCGGCGCCTTCGTTCATGATGCGCAACTGGCGGTAGCCGGGATGCAGGTCGAAACGGTAGAACTCTTCCGGGATGGCGCTTTTGCGCGTCAGCGCCTGGGGCATGGCGCGTTGGCGATGCTCTTGCCCGGCTTGGCGCAGTTTGCGCTCCAGGGCTTGCTGGATAAGCTTGTCCTTGATGCTGGCGGACAGGCCCGGCAGTCCTTTTTTGGTGTTGCTCACGGTGTTCAGTGGATCATGCGTTGTTTGGCGTCGACGCTGCCCGATTTGAGATCGTCGGCGAATTTGGCCATGGCTTCGGCGGGCACTTCGTCGGTGTGCTGGGAGACGACCTGTTCCACCTGGGCCAGCAGGGTGTCCTGTCCGGCCGGTTCGCCGTCGTTACGCAGCAGCTGGATCAGCCGGCCGGCCAGTTTGGCCAGGGTGGGGCTTTCGTTCAGCGCCATGACGGGCAGGCGGATGCCGAAGCGGTTTTCCAGGGCCACCACCAGTTCCACACCCATCAGCGAGTCCAGCCCCATGTCGTAGACCGACACATCGGGGTTGATCTTGTCGGCGGGCACGCGCAGGATCTCGCCGACCTCCGCCTTCAGCATCTCGACAAACACAGGATGCAGGGCTTCATCGTCCAGGGTGGCCAGCAGATGGCTGATGTCGCGGGAATCGCCGTCGTCTTCGCCGCTGTCGCTGGCCCGGCGGGCCAGCAGGCTGAATTTGGGCGTGGCGGCGCTGGGCAGGAAGCGGCGCAGGGCGCGCCAGTCCAGCTCCAGCACGCCCAGCCCGCTGGCGTCGGCCAGCAGCATCGATTCCAGCGCCCGCAGCGCGGCTTCCGAAGCCAGCGCCGCGCCGCCCATGCGGCTTTGCAGGGCGTCCTTGATCTTCTTGTTGCGGGCCAGGTAGCCGACGTCGTCGATGGCGCCCCAGCGCACGCAGGTGGCAGGCAGGCCCTGGGCGCGGCGGCGCCGCGACAGGCCTTCCAGCCAGGCGTTGGCGGCCACGTAGTTGGCCTGCCCGGGGTTGCCGAACAGGGTGGTGGCTGACGAGAACGTGATGAAGAAATCCAGCGGCAACTGGCGCGTGGCGGCGTCCAGGTGCAGGGCGCCCAGCACTTTGGGCGCCAGCACGCGCTGGATCTGTTCGGCCGTGGCGCTGCGCACCAGGCCGTCGTCGATGACCATGGCGGCGTGCACGATGCCTTTCAGCGCCGGCATGCTGCCGTCGATGTCTTGCAGCAGGGCGGCAACAGCTTGGGCGTCGGTGACGTCGCAGGCGGCGGCGTGCACTGTGACGCCGCGCGCCTGCAGCGCCGCGATGGTCTGCTGGGCGGTGTCGGAAGCCGGGCCGCTGCGGCTGACCAGCGCCAGGTGCCGCGCGCCTTTGTCGGCCAGCCATTGGGCGGTGCGCAGGCCGAAGCCGCTGAGGCCGCCGGTGACCAGGTAGGTGGCGTCTTCGGGCAGGGCCAGCGCGGCCTGCTGTGCCCGGGTGTCCGCTTCAGCGTGGGCGGCGCGGATGCCGTTGCGGTAGGTGATGACGATCTTGCCGATCTGGCGGGCTTGCTGCATGTAGCGGAAGGCGCCCACGATTTCGTTGGCGTCGAATTCCTGGTAGGGCAGCGGATGCAGCACGCCCTGGGCGAACAGCGCCATCATCTCGCCGAACAGCCGGCGGGTCAGGGCGGGGCGTTCGTGCATCAGCTGGTCGGCGTCGATGCCGAAGTAGCTGATGTTGTTGCGGAAGGGCCGCAGGCCGATGCGGGTGTTTTCGTAGAAGTCGCGCTTGCCCAGTTCCAGGAAGCGGCCGAACGGTTTCAGCACGCGCAGGTTGCGGTTGATGGCTTCGCCCGCCAGCGAATTCAGCACCACGTCGACACCCTGTCCGCCGGTGTCGGCCAGGATTTCGTCGGCATAGGCCAGCGAACGCGAGTCGTAGATGTGCTGTACGCCCAGCAGGCGCAGGAAGTCGCGCTTTTCGTCGGAGCCGGCGGTGGCGTAGATGTCGGCGCCGCGCCATTGGGCGAACTGGATGGCGGCAATGCCCACGCCGCCGGCGGCGCCGTGGATCAGCACTTTTTCGCCTTCTTCGAGTTGCGCCAGGTGGTGCAGCGCGTAGTACACCGTGAAGAAGGTGCTGGGAATGGTGGCCGCGGCTTCGAACGAGATGCCCTGGGGAATGTGGGCGATGGCGCTGGACTTGGTGAACACGCGGTTGGCGAAGCTGGCGGGCCCGAAGCCCACGACGGCGTCGCCGGGCTGGTAGTCGCCGCCGGCGTCGGGGCCGGCGCGCAGCACCGTGCCGGCGAATTCCAGCCCCAGGGTGGGGCCGGCAAAGCCGTTTTCGATGGCCTCGTCGGACAGCAGCCCTAGCGCATACATGACGTCGCGGAAGTTCAGCCCGGTGGCATGGACTTCGATTTCCAGTTCGTCGCCGGCCAGCTCGCCGGCCGGGCAGGCTTCCCAGCGCAGGTTGCGCAACTGCCCGGGGAAGTCGAAGCCCAGGCGCAGATGCCCGGACCCGGGGCCCGCGGCTTCTGGGCGGGCCGGGTTCTGCACGGTGTGCAGGCGCGGTGCGTAGCGCCGGCCCTGTGCGGTGATGATGGCTTCCTGCTCGGCGTCGGGCCAGCGCAGTTCGCGTTCCAGGGCGTCGAGCACGGCCGCATCGGGGGTGGCGCCAGGCAGGTCGAGCAGGCGCACGCCGAATTGGGCGGCTTCGTTCATCATGGTGCGGCCGTAGCCCCACAGCGAGGCGTCGCCGAGGGTGGCGGCGTCGGCGTCGCGCGCCAGGTGCTGGGCGGCGTTTGTGGTCAGCAGCCACAGTGTGGCGCTGCTGTTGCTGCGTTCCAGGGCCTGCGCGGCGGCCGCAGCCAGTGCACAGCGGCGCACCTGGGTCTGCAGCAGAGCGGCCGGGTCGGTATCGTCTTGCGCCTGCGCCAGGCCGTCCAGGTGGATGATGCCGTCGACCTGGGTCAGGCGGCTCTTGGCCTGCGCCAGCACGGTGTCGAACCGGGCGGGATCGGCATCGCGCTGGATGAAGGTGCGATAGCCGGCGGCGGCCAACCGGGCCGCCAGGGTGTCGGCCAGGGCCGCATCGGCGTCTTGCGTGCTGGCCAGCAGCAGCCAGCCGGGCTGTACAGGCTGTGTGGCCTGTTCGCGCGCGGCGGGCTGGCCGGCCTTGGCAGGCGCCTGCAGCGTGGCGGCCAGCAGGTAAGGCCCGGTGGGCGTGTCGGGCGTGAATTCGGCCAGCGGCCCGCAGATGCAGCCTTGCTGGGCCAGGGTATCCTGCCAGAAGCTGGCCGGGTATTGGCAAGAGGCCGGTGTGCCGTCGTCGGCCATCGCGCTCCACCAGCCGGGCCGCGCGCCGGCGACGAAATCCAGCCAGGCCACGGGATGCGTGCCCAGCAGCAGCAGGGTGCCGCCGGTCTTCAGGCTGGCGCGCGCGTAGTCCAGCATCCGCTGGGCGTCTTCGGCGCATGCGGCGTCGGCGTGCAGGATCACCAGGTCATGGCTCGGCCTGTCCGGCTGAACGGGCTCCGGCCCGATCAGGGCGCAATCGGCATCGGGGTAGAGGTCCAGCAGGCGTTGCGTGCGCTCATGGGCGTCGGCGTCGGCCGAGGCGTAGCGGTAGTCGGACACGCTGAAATCCAGCGCCGTGCAGCAGTCCATCGCGAAAGCCGGCGCATGGGCGCTGATTTCCAGTACGCCCAGGCGAACGCCGGCCGGCAGGGCGTGCTGGCCATTGGCCAGAATCTGCCGCAGCGCGGCGCCGACCCGTTCACGGGCCTCGGCACCCAGGATCTGCCGTGTCAGTGCGCCGGGCGAGGCCTCGGGCGGGCATACGGCGTCCAGCGCGATGCGCCCTTGCAGCAGTTCCGCCAGGTGCAGGCCGACGCGGCCCACGGCATGGACGATGTGCGCGTAGTCGGGGTATTCGCGCACCAGGCTGTTCCAGATGTCGATGACGTCCGGCGCGCTGTCGTCCTGGACTGGGAACGTCCAGCCCGACGGGGTGCGTTCGAGCAGGCCGGCATCGGCCGCGCGCGCCAGCAACTGGTCGAGCAGCACCGCGGTGCCGGGCGAGGCCTGGCGGCAGCGCTCGAGCACGTCGTCGTACAGGTGCTGGGTGTTGGGGGCCAGCAGATGCAGCGCGCGCAATACGAAACGGTCGCACAGGCTGTCGAGCAGCGGTTCGATTTCGTGCGCGTAGCGTATGTGAGTGCCATCGCGGGCGGCACTGGCGGCGGCGCCGGCCAGGGCATCGGCGGTGGCGGCGCCATCCAGGGTGCTTTGCCGGCTGCGCGGATCGTGTGCGTGCGGGCTGGGCACGCCGCTGTCGGCCAGGAAATCCAGGGCGCCGGCATTGGCCTTGGACAGGCGAATGCTGCGGAACCGGGCTTCGTGCACGGCGGCGATTTGTTCGCCGGCCTCGTTGTACAGGAAGAATTCAGCCGTCAGGGAATGCGGGCCGCGGCGCAGCAGGTGCGCGCGCGCGTAGCGCGGCAGGCCGGCGTCGGTGCGCAGCGCCAGGCGGCCGATCTTGGCCGGCACGAAGGCCACGCCGCGCCCCATGGCTGGATCATCGCGCAGCAACTGGATGATCAGCTGGAACGTGCAATCGAGCAGCGCCGGGTGCAGCAGACTGTGGGGCAGGCTGTCCTGCAAGGCCGGGTGCGGCTCCAGTACGGCGAGCACGGTGTCGTCGGATTCAGCCCAGCCGTGCTTGACGGCCTGGAAGGCATCGCCGTAGGCCAGGCCGACGGCGTGTGTCAGCAGTGCATGCGTGTCGCCGGTGAAATCAACCGGGCGGTCGGGGCACTGCGCCGGCGCCCCGGTCAGCAGGGCGGGGCCCGCTTCGCGCAAGATGCGCGCCGTCGCATGCAGGGTCCAGGGTTCGGCGCTGCCCACGTCTTTGGCCTGGATGTGCAGGCCGCCGTCGGCGGCGTCCAGACTGACGCGCAGGCGCTTCGACGGAGCCGCGGCCAGCAGCAGCGGTGCGCGGATCTCGAGCTCTTCGATTTCGGCCCACGCGCCCGGCTGCCATTGCGTGGCCGCAGCCAGGGCGATCTCGGCGAAGCCCGTGCCGGGAAAGACCACTGCCTCGCCCACCACGTGATCGGCAAGCCAGGGGTACAGGGCCGTGTCGAGCTGGTTTTCCCAGATGCCCTCGTGCTGGCGCAAGGGGTAGCCCAGCAGCGGATGGACCTTGCCGCGCTGCAATTGACCCAGCGATTCGGGCGTGACGGGGTGCCAGTGGCGCTCGCGCTGCCACGGGTAGGCGGGCAGCGCGACGTGCCGGCCTTCCCAGGGGAACAGGTCCTGCCAGTCGACCTGGGCGCCGCTGCATACGGCCTGGCCGGCTGCGTCGCGGATCTTGGCTGGCTCGTCGTTGCCGCGGCTGGCCGTCAGCAGCACTCGGCCCTTGCGCTCGGCGGCCGCCAGGCTGTCGTTGACGTACGAGCGCAGCACGGGATGAGGGCCGATTTCGATGAAAATGTTTTCGCCGCGCGATACCAGTGCGTCGACCGCATGCTGGAAGCGCACGGGCTCGCGCACATTGCGCCACCAGTAGTCGGCATCGAGCTGCCGGCCGTCGAGCAGCCCGCCGGTGATGGTGGAATAGAACGGTATGCGGCCGGCTTGCGGGGCCAGGCCGGCCAGCGTTTGCTGCAGGCCGGCCTGGATGGGATCCATAGCGGCGCTGTGGAACGCGTAGTCCAGGTCCAGGCGCTTGTAGAACACCTGGCGCTCGGCCAGCACGGACTCGACCGTGGCCATGGCGGCCGGGTCGCCCGCCAGGGTGGCGCCGCGGCCGCTGTTGTAGCCGGCCACGCACAGTGCGTCGGTAAGCTGCAGTTCGGCCAGCAGGGCGGCGGTGGTGCCGCCGTCGATGCCGACCGCCGTCATGCAGCCCTGGCCTTTGGTGGTGCCCTGCAGCCGGCTGCGATGGAAAATGACCTGCACGGCGTCGGCCAGCGCCAGCGCGCCGCAGGCCCAGGCCGCGGCGACTTCGCCTACGCTGTGGCCCACCACCGCGGTGGGCAGGATGCCGCGTTGGGCCAGCATGCGCGTGATGCCGACCTGGATGGCGAACAGCGCGGGCTGGGCGATTTCGGTGCGCTCGTACTGGTTGGCGCTGTCGGTACGCGCCAGTTCGTCGGCCAACCGGTAGCCGGCCAGCGGCGCGAACTGGGTGTCGATTTCGTGCACGGCTTCAGCGAATACCGGCTCGGCCAGCAGTTGGCGGCCCATGCCGGCCCACTGCGAGCCATTGCCCGAATACACAAACACCGGGCCCTGCGCGCTGGCCACCGCGCTGCCCGAGGACACGCTATAGCGCGGCGCCTCGCCTTCGGCAAACTGGGTCAGGGCCTGCGCCACGGTTTCGCTGTCGGTACCGTACACCGCCGCGCGTTCGGCGTGCCATTCGCGCCGCATGGCTGCGTGGTAGGCCACGTCGTACAGGGCGCGCGCGGGTTGCTCTTGCAGTACCCGGGCCAGGTTGCGGGCGGCCGCTTTCAGGGCATCGGGCGTCTTGCCCGAGACCACGATGGGCACCGCGGCGGCGTTGGCCAGCTTGTCGGCCTGGTCGTCGCCGGCGGCCGGCGGGCTTTGCAGGATGACGTGCGCATTGGCGCCGCCGAACCCGAACGAGTTCACGCCGATGGTCAGGGAACCGGTGCGGGGCAGCGGGTGGTTTTGTGTGGCGACCGAGATGTTCCAGTTGTCGAAGTCGATGGCTGGATTCAGCGTCTGGATGCCGATCGTGGCTGGCACCATGCGGTGCTGCAGGCTGTAGATGGCCTTGACCAAGCCCGCCACGCCGGACGCGGCTTCCAGGTGGCCCAGGTTGCTTTTGACCGAGCCGATGACCAGCGGGTTGCCGGCGCCGCGCGGCTGGCCCAGCGCCGCGCCGATGGCGCGCGTTTCGATGGGATCGCCGACGGCGGTGCCGGTGCCGTGGGCTTCCAGGTAGTCGATGTCGGTGATGGGGACGCCGGCGCGTTCGTATACCTGCCGCATCAGCGCGATCTGGGCGTCGGCGTTGGGCACGGTCAGGCCGGACTTGCGGCCGTCGGTGTTGACGGCGCTGCCGGCGATCACGGCCAGGATGTGGTCGCCGTCGGCCAGGGCCTGGTCGTAGTCTTTCAGCAGGAACAGGCCGCCGCCTTCCGAGCGCACGTAGCCGTCGCCCGAGGCATCGAAGACCTTGCAGCGGCCTCCGGGCGATAGCATCGAGGCCTTGGAAAAGGTGATGAAGCCGTACGGGTGCAGGTGCAGGCTGACGCCGCCGGCGATGGCCAGGCCGGTTTCGCCGGTGGCGATGGCGCGGCAGGCCTGGTGCACGGCGACCAGCGACGACGAGCAGGCCGTGTCGACCGCCATGCTGGGCCCATGCAGGTCGAACAAGTATGACAGGCGGTTGGCCGCGATACTGGAGGTGTTGCCGGTGGCCATCGACGCATCGACGGCGCCGACGTCATCGGACAGGCGATAAGAGTAATCGGCGCTGGCAATGCCGATGTACACGCCGCAGTCGCTGCCGCGCAGGGCCGACGGGCGCATGCCGGCGTGTTCGATGGCTTCCCAGCACATTTCGAGCAGCAGGCGCTGCTGCGGGTCCATCAGGGCCGCTTCGCGGGGCGAAATGCCGAAAAAATGGGCATCGAAGCCCGAGACGTCGCCGATCGAACCGGCGGCGAAGGTGTACGCGGTGCCGGGATGGTCTTTGGCGGGATGCAGGTAGGCATCTTGATGCCAGCGTTCAGCATCCACCTGGGTGACCAGGTCGCGACCGGCCAACAGGTCGGTCCAGTATCGCTCGGTATCGGTATGCGGAAACCGGAACGAGAGCCCCACAACGGCAACACGCTTTGCCATGTATATCTTCCTTCGAACAAACAGCTTTCGAGAGCTTTTCTTGGTTTTCTTTTGCTGCGGATAGACGACGCAGGAACCGGCTGCCGTAGCAGCGGCAGGCTGTGTCTAACAGGCAATGATCAACAGGGTGGCCGCGGGCGGCCGTATCGGCGAGGTGGGAATCGGTATGTTCCTTGTTTAGTCTGGGTTGCCACGGTTTCGGGAAAGAAGAGCTGCAACCCCGGCCGGTCAAAAGCGGCCTGACCATTATGGTCGGGTTGGTAATGTATTTCGAGAGAGCAGATTTTACAGTTTATTGTGCGAGTGCACCCTTTCGGTGGTGCGCCGCAAAATGCGGATACAAAACGCTTCGCATTGCGGGATTTGCGCGCAAATAAAAGTCCATTTCGACAACTGTGCAGTTTTTTTTACGAATTTTGCAAGGTGTGCCGAAAGCTTTTTATAGGCGGAAAGTCATTGTTTAGTAACAAAATGCGTGTATTGCGGCAGTTATCTTTATTAATGCAAACTTTGGTTGCCTTGGTTGCCAATTCCAGGGCGGGCGGTGCATTTTCAATTAAGTAATCGCCAATGAAATAAGCCCCGTAACGGGGCTTATCGGATTGGGCCAGAGCCGGCCAGGAGGCCGGCTTCAGGACGAACGGTTATTTGAATGCGGTTTTGCTGCCGTCTTTGTGCCAGGTGAATACCTGGAATTCAAAGTCGTTCAGGTCGCCCTGCTTGTTCCACGAGGTTTTGCCGATGGGGGTATTGAACGAATTGGCGTGCAGGTATTCGGCCACTTTGGTGGGATCGGTGCTGCCCGAGCCCTTGATGGCTTCGGCGATAACCTGGGTGGCGGCGTAGGCGGTGAGCTGGAAGGCGCCGCTGGCATTGCGCTTCTTGCTTTGGAAGGCCTTGACGATATCGGCGTTGGCCGGGTTCTGGGTGAAATCGGCCGGCAGGGTCAGCAGCATGCCTTCGGCGGCGTCGCCCGCGATGGCGTTGATGTCGGGGTTGCCCACGCCTTCGGGGCCCATGAACTTGGCGTTGACGCCCTGTTCGTGCGCCTGACGCAGCAGCAGGCCCATTTCGGGATGGTAGCCGCCGTAATAGACGAAATCGACGTTGTTGGATTTCAGCTTGGTAATGACGGCGGAATAATCGCTGTCGCCGGCGTTGATGCCTTCGAACATCACGACCTTGACGCCGCCTTTTTCGAGATTGTCTTTGACGGCGGTGGCGATGCCCTGGCCATACGATTGCTTGTCGTGCAGCACGGCAACCGTCTTGGGCTTGATTTTGTTGAGGATGAACTTGGCGGCGGCGGGGCCTTGCTGGTCGTCGCGGCCGATGGTGCGGAAAATGAACTGGTAGTTTTTGCCGTCGGTGAGGGCGGGCGAGGTGGCCGAGGGGGTGACCATGACCACGCCTTCGTCGTCGTAGATGTCGGCCGCCGCGATGGTGGCGCCCGAGCACACATGGCCCACCACGAAGCCGATTTCGTCGTTGACCACGCGGTTGGCGGCCACCGGGCCCTGCTTGGGTTCGCAGCCGTCGTCGATGACGACCGTTTCGAGCTTCTTGCCATCGATGCCGCCGGCGGCATTGATGCGTTCGACCGCGGTGTCGACGCCTTCGCGCACCATGGCGCCATATTGGGTGACCGGGCCGGTGGTGGGGCCGACCACGGCAATCTTGATGGTTTGCGCCTGCGCACCGGCCGAGACAGCCAGGCCCACGGCCAGGCCGAGCGCGGCCAGGACCGGAGTGAGGCGGGACGGTTGTTTCATGGGGAATCTCCTTTGCGTCGTTATATAAGCCGGGCCCGCTTGGGCGGGCGCAAGGCTTGTGCAGGCAAGCATACCTGAAAGCCTGGTGAATTTGCGCCGGCCGGGTAGACAATCGGCCTGGGTGCGGCGCGGCTGTCCTTATGCCTTTGCGCGTATATGCAAAAGACGATTTATTCGTTTGCGATCATAAGCCGGCGCGGCATTATTGACGCCATGAGATTCCAACCGATCATCGTCCCGGGCTGGAAAGACTCCGGTCCAGGCCACTGGCAGACCCGCTGGGAACAGTGCGTGCCGCATGCGCAGCGCGTGCGGCAGCCTGATTGGGAAACCCCCGATCCGGCGGTGTGGAACGCCACGGTGGCCGCCTGCGTCGACGCGGCGGCATGTCCGGTCTTGCTGATTGCGCACAGCCTGGGCTGCCTGGCGGTGGTCAGCCTGCCGGTGCCGCTGCGCGCCAAGGTGGCCGGCGCGCTGCTAGTGGCGCCGGCCGATGTCGAGCAGTCCGGCATGCCGGATTGTCTGCGCGCGTTTGCACCGGTGCCGGCGCAGTCGCTGCCGTTCCAGTCGGTGGTGGTGGCGGGCGACAACGATCCGTATTGCCGCCTGGAAAGGGCGCGCCAGTTCGCGGCGGCCTGGGGCAGCCGGCTCGAGGTGGTCCCGCGAGGCGGGCATATCAACGCCGACAGCGGATTCGGCGAGTGGCCGCAGGGGCTGAAGCTGCTGTCGGCCCTGCGGCGCCGGGCCATCTGGCGCGTGGCGGCGCCGTTGCCGCGCGTGTCGCCGGTGCCGGCACCACTGGGCGCGCCGTAGGCAGGCGCGCCTGAATCAGGCGTGAATCAGGTGTCTGGCTCCGCAGGTGCCAGACACCGAAGTGTGCGGAGACTGTCTCAATAGTACGGTGTCTGGCACCCTGGCGGGAGCCAGACACCTGGCAATTGCCCAGTGTGCCATGTTCAGGTCGCTGGCTTGCCGATTCCTGCTTGCGCGATGCCGGCCTGCACAAAGGCGCGATAGGCCTCGCGCCGCGCTGCGTCAGTGCTGCCCATGGCCACGTACAGCATGTGCAGATGCAGCATCTGTACTGGCGCCATGCCCATGCGTTCACGATAGCTCGACCAGGGATAGTTCGCCGGGCTTTCAACCAACCGTGTGCGTATCGGGTTCAATTCGATATACCGGCAGCATTCTAGTAGATACCGCTCTTCATCGACCACTCGTGACTTGAATCGAGCTTCCCAGAGCGATCCCGCTGTCTGCTTGCGTGCGTTCCAGCGCCGGGTGGCGCCGCGCGCCAGGTGTTGCATCAGCTTGGAAATCGAGCCAGGGTTATCCAAGGGCGTCAGCAGCAGGTGCACGTGGTTGGGCATCAGGCACCAGGCATGCAGCCCTACGCTTAGTTGCACAGTGTGGTGGTGCAGGTCGTGCAGGTAGGCACGGTAATCGCTGGCGCGCTCGAAAACCACCTGCCGCCTATGTCCGCGCTGAACGATGTGATGGGGCTGATGCGCGAGAAGGATACGGCGTGGTCGGGGCATGGCGGCATGCTTGGGGAACAGGGCAATGCCGACGATAGAGGCAGAAGGGTGGGTGTGCGTGTGGTTGGGACGGATTTGTCCCGTGGGAAATACGTGGGTGGGGGGGGGGTTATTCATGGTAACCCCCCCGAAGCGCTGCTGTTGCCAGGTGTTGCCGGGTCTGACTCCCGCAAGGGTGTCAGTGCTTCACCGCGCGCTGCGCGACCCGCCCGAGATGAAAGCGGGTGCAGCCCGAGCGGGGACGCCGCGGATCCGGCTTTGCCGGTCCGCCAGCGTCGCCCCCTTGAGGGGGAAGCGCGCAGCGCTTCGGGGGTGGGACTTTCACTTCAGACACCGAGCTATTGAGACAGTCGCTGCCCACTTCAGTGTCTGGCACCTGCGGAGCCAGACACCTGATGTGCGCCGTAGGCGGTGTGAATCAGGTGCCTTCCACTCGCCGCCCTGTGTCGGTTTCGAACCAGTGCAGCGGGTGGCGGCCGTCGGGGCCGATGGTGAGCTGGTCGCCGGGCCGGGCCGGGGTTTCAGCCAGTTGGCGGGTGGCGCAGCGCACCACCACGGCGTTCTGGCCGCAGCGGCAGTGCACCAGTTGTTCGGATCCCAGTGTTTCCACCATCTCGACTTCGGCCGCCAGGCCCTGGGCGTTCAGCAGCATGTGTTCGGGCCGCATGCCCATGGTGACCGCGCGGCCGCGCACGGCGGCCGGTACCTGCAGCGGCGAGATGTCCAGTGCCAAGCCGTCCGGGGTTTGCAGTGTGCCGTCGCCGGACGCGTTGACCGGCATCAGGTTCATGGGCGGAGAACCGATGAAGCCGGCCACGAAGGTGGAGGCCGGCTTTTCGAAGACTTCCGTGGGCGTGCCGATCTGTTCGGGCACGCCCTGGTACATCACGATCATGCGGTGCGCCAGGGTCATGGCTTCGACCTGGTCGTGGGTGACATACAGGCTGGTGGTGCGCAGCCGGCGGTGCAGTTTCATGATTTCCAGGCGCATGGCCACGCGCAGCTTGGCGTCCAGGTTCGACAGCGGCTCGTCGAACAGGAACACCTTGGGCTCGCGCACGATGGCGCGGCCCATGGCCACGCGCTGGCGCTGCCCGCCCGACAGCTGGCGCGGCCGGCGGTCCAGCAGCTTGTCCAGCTCCAGGATCTGCGCCGCGGCCTCTACCCGCTTGCGGATGTCGTCTTTGGAAAACTTGCGGATCTTCAGGCCGTAGGCCATGTTGTCGAACACGCTCATGTGCGGGTACAGGGCGTAGTTCTGGAACACCATGGCGATGTCGCGTTCGGCCGGCTCGAGTTCGTTGACGACCTTGTCGTCGATCAGGATCTCGCCGCTGGTCACGGTTTCCAGCCCCGCCACCATGCGCATCAGGGTGGATTTGCCGCAGCCCGACGGCCCGACGATGACGATGAATTCGCCGTCTTGCACGTCGACGTCGATGCCGTGGATGACGGCGACGTTGCCGGCATAGGTTTTCTTGACGTCTCGGAAGCTCAGGGTAGCCATGGAATGTTCTTTGCGTGGACGAGGGCGGGCGGGCGCTTATTTCTCGGTGTCGACCAGGCCCTTGACGAACCATTTCTGCATCAGGATCACCACCAGGGCGGGCGGCACCATGGCTAGCATGGCGGTGGCCATGGTGATGTTCCATTCGGTGACGCTGTCGCCGCCGCTGATCATGCGCTTGATGCCGATGACCACGGGGTACATGTTTTCCTGTGTGGTGATCAGCAGCGGCCACAGATACTGGTTCCACCCGTAGATGAACTGGATGACGAACAGCGCGGCGATGCTGGTGCGCGACAGCGGCAGCAGCACATCGCGGAAAAAACGCAGGGGGCCGGCGCCGTCGATGCGGGCCGCTTCGACCAGTTCGTCGGGCACGGTCAGGAAGAACTGGCGGAACAGGAAGGTGGCGGTGGCCGACGCGATCAGCGGCAGGGTCAGGCCGGCGTAGCTGTTGAGCAGGCCCAGGTCGGCCACGACCTTGTAGGTGGGGGCGATGCGCACTTCGACCGGCAGCATCAGCGTAACGAATATCATCCAGAAGAAGAACATGCGGCCCGGAAAGCGGAAGTACACCACCGCGAAGGCCGACAGCAGCGAAATCGCGATTTTGCCCAGCGAGATGACCAGCGCCATGATCAGGCTGACATACAGCATGCGGCCCACGCCGGCGCTGGCCAGGGCGCGCGCGTAGTTGTCGACGAAGTGCGGGCCGGGCAGCAGCGACATGGGCGCGGCGGCGACTTCTTGTGCGGTCTGGGTCGACGCGACAAAGGTGACGTACAGCGGGAAGGCCACCAGCGCCACGCCGCACAGCAGAATCAGGTGGGCCAGTATGTCGAGCCAGGGGCGGCGTTCAACCATGGTGTCGTAGCCTTGTGGGTCAGTACTGCACTTTGCGGTCGATGTAGCGGAACTGCGCTACGGTCAGCGCCACCACGATGGCCATCAGCACTACAGACTGAGCGGCCGACGAGCCCAGGTCCAGACCGTGGAAAGCATCGCTGTATACCTTGTAGACCAGGATCGAGGTGGCCGTGCCGGGCCCGCCCTGGGTGGTGGTGTCGACGATGGCGAAAGTGTCGAAGAATGCGTAGATGATGTTGACCACCAGCAGGAAGAACGTGGTGGGCGACAGCAGCGGGAACACGATGGTCCAGAAGCGCCGCGCCGGCGAGGCGCCGTCGATGGCGGCGGCTTCGATCAGCGAGCGCGGAATGGATTGCAGGCCGGCCAGGAAGAACAGGAAGTTGTACGAGATCTGCTTCCAGATGGCCGCGATGACCACCAGTGTCAGGGCCTGGCTGCCGTTCAGGCGCGGATTCCAGCCCACGCCCAGGTCGTGCAGCGCCACGGCCAGGATGCCGACCGAGGGCGAAAACAAAAACAGCCACAGCACGCCCACCACGGCGGGGGCCACAGCGTAGGGCCAGATCAGCAGCGTTTTGTACAGGCCGGCGCCGCGCATGACGCGGTCGGCCATGACGGCCAACAGCAGCGAGACGGCCAGGCCCACGAAAGCCACCAGTACCGAGAACACGGCGGTGACGCGGAAAGAATCCAGGTAGTCGGGCTGGCGGAACAGGTCGATGAAATTGGCCAGCCCGACGAATTCGGAAGACAGGCCAAAGGCGTCCTGCAGTTGCATGGACTGCCACATGGCCTGGCCGGCGGGCAGGAAGAAGAAGATCAGCGTAACGGCGATCTGCGGGGCCAGCAGCAGGTACGGCAGGGTCTTGTGCCGGAAGACGACGCGTTTTTCCATGGATGCACGCCCGTGGGAAAGCATGAGCCGGAGGCTGGCAGGCCGCCGGAGAGTGCCGCGCGGGCCGCGCCGCCCCCAACGGGGCGAATGGCGCGGCCGGGCAGTTTACTTGACGCTTTTCTCGAACTTTTCGAGCAGTTCGTTGCCGCGCGTGACCATGACCTTGATGCCGTCCTGGGCCGTGGTCTTGCCGGACATGATGCGTTCCATTTCCTGGTCTTCGATTTCGCGGATCTGCGGCAAAAAGCCCAGGCGCACGCCGCGCGACTGCGCGGTGGTCTCGACGTTGAGCTGCTTGACGCCGACTTCGGTGCCCGGGTTTTTGTCGTAGAAGCCTTGCTTCTTGGTGAGCTCGTACGCGGCCTTGGTGACGGGCACGTAGCCGGTTTGCTGGTGCCAGCGGGCGGCGATTTCGGGGCTGGCCAGGAAGTGGAAGAACTCGGTCACGCCCTTGTAGGTTTCGGGCGATTTGTTGGCGAACACCCACAGCGAGGCGCCGCCGATGATGGTGTTCTGCGGCGCGCCCTTGACGTCGGCGTAGTACGGCAGGGTGGAGGTGCCGAATTCGAACTTGGCGTTCTTGGAAATGTTGGCGCGCAGGCCGCTGGAGCCGGTGATCATGGCGCACTTGCCGCCGATGAACAGCGAGTTGGGCTGGTCGCCGCGGCCGCCGTACATGAAGATGCCTTCTTTGGCGAGCTTGGCCAGGTTGTCGAGGTGGCGCACGTGCAGCGGGGTATCGATGGCCAGGCGGGCGTCCAGGCCGCCGAAGCCGTTGTCTTGGGTGGCGTAGGGCACGTTGTGCCAGGCCGAGAAGGTTTCAAGCTGCACCCACGACGGCCAGGACGTGGTGTAGCCGCATTCTTGCCCGGCGGCCTTCAGCTTCTGGCCGGCGGCGGCCAGCTCTTCCCAGGTCTTGGGCGGTTTTTCAGGGTCGAGGCCGGCTTTCTTGAAGGCGTCTTTGTTGTAGTAGAAGACCACCGTCGAGCTGTTGAACGGCATCGAGATCAGCTTGCCGTCTTGCGACGAGTAGTAGCCCGCCACGGCGCCGATGAATGCTTTGGGGTCGAGCGGGTCGCCGGCCTCTTCGGACATTTGCTGCACTGGCTTGATGGCGCCCTTGGCGTACATCATGGTGGCGGTGCCGACTTCGAAGACCTGCAGGATGTCGGGCGCATTGCCCGCGCGGAACGCCGCGATGCCGGCGTTCATGGATTCGCCGTAGTTGCCCTTGTAGACGGCGTTGACCTTGTAGTCGGGGTTTTTCTTGTTGAATTCCTGGACCAGTTCGTTGACGCGTTCTCCCAGGGCGCCTTCCATCGAGTGCCAGAACTGGATTTCGGTGGCGGCGTGGGCCGAGGATCCGGCAAAGGCCGCCAGCAGGGCGGCAAAGGTGAGGGCGAGGCGGTGGGATCGCATGGAAGGTCCTCCTTGGTTGCGTTGCTGCGGCGCGGGGTGTCCGGCCGCAGAGAACACGACACCTTATGTATGGTTTGTGACAGAGACGTGACTTTTACACCACCCGCAGGCGCTGTCAAATATGAAATAGCGTACGCCGGTAGCGGCTGTTTGGGGGAATAGGGCGGAGGGGGCAGTGCCTGGCACCTGCCAGGGGGCCGGACGCTGTGCTATGAGATGGCCTTTGCACACTTCGGTGTCTGGCACCCTGGCGGGAGCCAGACACCTGTACATCTGTCTTGCCGGCGCTTCAGCGGGCCGGCTGCTCGACGGCGGCGGGGCGGGCCAGGTTCCACATCAGGGCGCGGAACGGCGCGAGCATGCTGAGGTTGACCGCCAGCTTGACGGCCAGGTCGCCGAACATCCAGGTGACCCACGGCAATCCGGTGGCGGCGAAGGCCACGCTGAAGAACACCGCGGTGTCGAGCACGGCGCCGACGGTTCCCGACAGCAGCGGCGCGCGCCACCAGCGCTGGTCGCGCAGGCGGTCGAAGACCTGGATGTCGGCCAGTTGGGCGCAGATGTACGCCAGGCCCGAGGCCAGGGCGATGCGCGGCGATGCGACCCATACCGATACCGCCAGGGCGGCGGCGAAGCCCACCCAGGCCACGCGGCGCGCGGCGGCCGGGCCGAAGCGGCGGTTCAGGACGTCGGTGACCAGGAACGCCACCGGGTATGACAGGCCGCCCCAGGTCAGCCAGTTGTTCAAAGGCACCTGGACCAGGATGTTCGAGCCCACTACGATCAGGCCCATACAGAACACTGCCACGGCAAACTGCCGCGCCGTCATGGGCTGGAAGCGCCGTGCGGGGTTCATTTGCCGAACTCGCTGGCCAGTTCGCGCGAGCGCAGGGCGGCGGCTTCGATGGCCTGGCGCACGGTGGCGGCCAGGTCGGCCTGCTGGAAAACCTGCAGCGCGGCGGCGGTGGTGCCGCCCTTGGACGTGACCCGCTCGCGCAGCACGGATGGTGGGTCGTCGGATTGCGCGGCCAGCCGGGTGGCGCCGTCCAGCGTGCCTAGCGCCAGTTGGCGCGCCTGTTCGGGGCTGAGGCCGACGGCGATGCCGCCGGCAATCAGCGCTTCCAGGAACAGGAAGACATAGGCCGGGCCGCTGCCCGACAGGGCAGTGACGGCGTCGAGCGCGGCATCGTCGTCTACCCAGACCACCTGGCCCACCGAGCCGAGCAGGCACTGGGCCAGTTCGCGGCCGGCGCGGTCGACGCCGGGCAGCGCGGCCAGGCCGGTGGTGCCGGCGCCCACCAGAGCGGGCGTATTGGGCATGCAGCGCACCAGGTTCTGCCAGGGCTGGCCGGGCTCGCCCAGCCAGCCCGCCAGGGTATCGGCGCGGATGCCGGCGGCCACGCTGATGACCAGCGTGCCGGGCTGCAGCCAGGGGCGGGTGGCGGCGACGGCCTCGCGCAATTGCTGCGGCTTGACAGCGTAGATCCACACGCGGCAGGCCTGCAGGGCGGCATCGGGCGCGCCCGATGCGGTGGCGCCGCGGCTGCGCCAGGCGTCTTGCACGGCGGGGGTGGGGTCGATGGCGTGCAGGCTGCCGGCCGGGCAGATATTGCCCGCCAGGCCGCTGGCCAGGGCCGATGCCATGTTGCCGCCGCCGATGAAGGCGATAGAAATCTGTGTATCCATGGTGCGCGATTGTAGCCGTCGCCGGTGCGCACCGAATGCAAGCGCAGTGTAAGAATGCTGTCAGATACTGCAGCAATCGGAAAGGGGGCATCGGGGTTACACCTTGGTTGCACCCTGACAACACTCCGTATTCGCCTTCCGGGCACAACCCGGGTGGCACCTGCAACTCGGTCCGCGGCCATCCGCTGCGGGGCCGAATATATGTCCCCTTTTGTCTGGCCTTGCAAAATATTGGGGATTACACGCAGTGACACCGTGAATGGCTGCTTTCAGAATACCGCCCACGCTGTACTTTTGCCCAAGAAGCCGGCAATGGTCGCATCGGATCGCCGGGTATCCCCCGTCGGTGCCGGCTCGTCCAAAGCTGCCCATCCCTTTCGCCGGAGAATTCCGAATGAAGCTTCTGCATCGCGTTACCCCTGTTGCTATGGCATTTGGGGCGCTGCTCCTGGCTGGCGCCGCACAGGCGGCCGACACCATCAAGATCGGCATCCCCCAGCCCATGACCGGGCCCAACACCCAATACGGCACGCAGATCCAGGCAGGCGCGCTGACCGCCATCGAAACCATCAACGCCCAGGGCGGCGTCAAGGGCAAGAAACTCGAGCCCATTCTCATCGATGATGGCTGCGAACCCAAGCAGGCCGTGCCCGCCGCCAACCGCGTGGTCAATTCGGGCGCCAAGTTTGCCGTGGCCCACGCCTGCTCGGGCGTCACCGTGCCGGCCGTCAATGTGTACGAACAGGAAGGCATCGTCGCCATCACCCCGGGCGCGACTTCGCCGCTGGTGACCGACACCACCAAGCCGCACTTCTTCTTCCGCACCATCGGCCGCGACGACCAGCAGGGCCCGTTCGCCGCGCGCTATATTGCCAACACCCTCAAGCCCAAGAAAGTGGCCGTGCTGCACGACAAGCAGACCTACGGCTCGGGCGTGGCCACGCAGGTAAAAGAAACGCTGGAAAAGAACAAAGTCAACGTGGTGATGTTCGAAGGCATCAACGTCGGCGACAGCGATTACTCGGCCGTGATCACCAAGCTGAAGTCCGAGGGCGTGGACCTGGTCTATTTCGGCGGCTACCACCCCGAACTGGGCCTGCTGCTGCGCCAGTCGCGCGAACAGGGTCTGGACGTGCAGTTCATGGGCCCCGAAGGCACCGCCAACCAGGACCTGGTTGCCATTGCCGGCCCCGCCATCGAAGGCTTGCTGGTGACGCTGCCGTCCGACTTCACCAAGCTGCCTGGCAATGAAGGCATCGTGAAGGCATTCCGCGATGCCAAGCGGGACCCCGACGGCGCCTTCCAGATGCCCGCTTACGCGGCGGTGCAGATCCTGGCCAAGAGCATCGAGGCCGTGGGCGAAGACCCGGTCAAGGTGGCCGACTACATGCACAAGACCGCTTTCGACACGGCCATCGGCAAGGTCGAATACGATGCCAAGGGCGACCTGAAGGACTTCGAATTCGCCGTCTTCAAGTGGGACAAGAGCGGCAAGAAGACCCAGCTGTAACCACGCGCCGCCCCGGCCATCCGCCGGGGCTTGAACGCACGCCCAGGTTTCCGGCTCCGGGTCGTTCTACCGGGGCCGGAACCATTTGGAGCATAGGTACTCATCCATGTCAGACCTTATCCCCCAACTTACCCAGCAGGTCTTCAACGGCCTTTCGCTGGGCGCGATCTACGCGCTGATTGCCATCGGCTACACAATGGTCTACGGCATCATCGGTATGATCAACTTCGCCCACGGCGAGATCTACATGATCGGCGCCTACGTGGGCCTGGTCACCCTGACCGCCATCGGCACCAATAGCGGCCTGCCGCTGCCTTTCGTGATCGCGGCCATGCTGCTGGTGGCCATTGTCGTGACCGGCGTGTACGGTTTCAGCGTCGAACGCGTGGCTTACCGGCCGGTGCGCGGCAGCCAGCGGCTGGTAGCGCTGATATCGGCCATCGGCATGTCCATTTTCCTGCAGAACTGGGTTGCACTGGGGCAGGGCGCGCGCGACATGGCCGTGCCCTCGCTGATCTCGGGTTCGGTGCAGTTCAACATGGGCTCGCAGTTCGATGTCACGCTGCCATATTCCCGCATCATGATCATCGTGGTCACGGTGCTGCTGATGATCGCGTTGTCGCTGTTTATCAAGTATTCACGCATGGGCCGCGCCTCGCGCGCCTGCTCGCAAGACATGCACATGGCCAACCTGCTTGGCATCGACACCAACCGGGTCATTTCTTTCACCTTCGTGCTGGGCGCCATGCTGGCGGCCGTGGGCGGCGTGCTCATTGCCATCACCATCGGCAAGCTCAACCCGTTCATCGGCTTCCTGGCGGGCATCAAGGCGTTTACCGCCGCCGTGCTGGGCGGCATCGGCAGCATCCCCGGCGCCATGCTGGGCGGCGTGCTGCTGGGCCTGGCCGAGACGCTGGCTGCGGCCTATATCTCGTCCCAGTACAAAGACATCGTGGCCTTCGCGCTGCTGGTGCTGATCCTGCTGTTCCGCCCCACCGGGCTGCTCGGCAAACCTGAGGTGGAAAAAGTCTGATGGCCAACAACACCCTTAAAAACGCCACGATGGCGGCCGTGCTGACGGCCGTCATTGTTACGCCGGTGTTCGGGCTGCAGCTGGTTCGCCAGGGCGCCCGCACCAATATGGAAACCCACTGGGACCTGGTGGCCCTGGCCGCCGCGGTGGTGTTCGTGTTCCAGTTGCTGCGCCCCTGGCTGGCGCGGCCCTTCCTGAAACTGAAGACCAGCGTGCCGATGCTGCCGGCGGCGCCCGCCAAGGGCAACAAGTGGATCATTGCGCTGCTGATCCTGGCCGCGGTGATCTGGCCGTTTTTCAGCGGCCGCAGCTCGGTCGACATCGCCACGCTGGTGCTCATCTATGTGATGCTGGGCCTGGGCCTGAACATCGTGGTGGGCTTCGCCGGCCTGCTCGACCTGGGCTTCGTGGGCTTCTACGCGGTGGGCGCCTATACGTACGCGCTGCTGTACCACTGGGGCGGCTGGGGCTTCTGGGAAGCGCTGCCGTTCGCCGGCGCCATGTCGGCGCTGTTCGGGTTCATCCTGGGCTTTCCGGTGCTGCGCCTGCGCGGCGACTACCTGGCCATTGTCACGCTGGGTTTCGGTGAAATCATCCGCCTGCTGCTCATCAACCTGAACTTCATGACCGGCGGCCCCGACGGCATCTCGGGCATTCCTAAGCCCAGCGTGTTCGGCATGGAAATGGCGCGGCGTTCCAGTGTGGAAGGCACCCGCACGTTCCACGAGATTATGGGCTGGACGTTCGACAACCAGCATATGGTCAACTACCTGTACCTGATGGCCCTGGCCCTGGCGCTGGTGACGCTGTTCGTGTCCACGCGCTTGATCCGCATGCCGGTGGGCCGCGCCTGGGAAGCGCTGCGTGAAGACGAGATCGCCTGCCGCTCGCTGGGCCTGAACCCCACGCGCATCAAGCTGTCGGCCTTCACGCTGGGCGCCATGTTCGCGGGCTTCGGCGGCGCGTTCTTCGCGGCGCGCCAGGGCATGGTCAACCCCGAATCGTTCACCTTCATCGAATCGGCCCTGATCCTGGCCATTGTGGTGCTGGGCGGCATGGGCTCGCAGGTGGGCGTGATCCTGGCTGCCATTCTGCTGACCGTCCTGCCCGAGGTGGCGCGCGAGTTCGCCGAGTACCGCATGCTGATATTCGGCCTGGTGATGGTCTTGATGATGATGTGGCGTCCACAGGGGCTGCTGCCCATGAAGCGTCCCCACGTGGAGCTGGCCAAATGAGCGAAGCACTATTGAAAGTATCCGGGCTGACCATGCGCTTCGGCGGCCTGCTGGCTGTCGACAGCGTGGGCTTCGAAGTGCAGCGCGACGAAGTGTTCGCCATCATCGGCCCCAACGGCGCCGGCAAGACCACGGTGTTCAATTGCGTGGGAGGCTTCTACAAGCCCACCGCCGGCGACATCATCATGGGCGGCAAGCCGATCACCGGCCTGCCCAGCCATAAAGTGGCGCGCCACGGCCTGGTGCGCACCTTTCAGAATGTGCGCCTGTTCAAGCAGCTGACCGTGCTGGAAAACCTGTTGGTGGCCCAGCATACTCAGGTGGAAGCGCGCCTGCTGCCCGGCTTGCTGAAGCTGAAAGGATACCGGCAGTCCGAAGCCGAGGCCCTGACGCGCGCGGCGCAATGGCTGGACTTCATGGGCCTGCGCCAGTATGCCAACCGCGAGGCGGGCAACCTGGCGTACGGACACCAGCGGCGGCTGGAGATCGCGCGATGCATGATCACCAAGCCGCGCCTGCTGATGCTGGACGAGCCGGCGGCCGGCCTGAACCCGCAGGAAAAGCGCGACCTGCAGCAGCTGATCGACCAGCTGCGCCGCGAGTTCGGCGTGGCGGTGCTGCTGATCGAGCACGATATGAGCCTGATCATGGGCATATCCGACCGGATCCTGGTCATGGAGCACGGCAAGCCCATTACCACCGGCACACCCGAACAGGTGCGCAGCGACGAGCGCGTCATCAAGGCGTACCTGGGGGAAGAATGATGCTGAAGCTGGACAACATCCATACCTATTACGGCGCCATCCAGGCCCTGAACGGCGTGTCGGTCGAGGTCAACCAGGGCGAGATCGTTACCCTGATCGGCGCCAATGGCGCCGGCAAGACCACGCTGCTGATGACCGTCTGCGGCAATCCGCGGGCGCGCGAAGGCACCATTACTTTCCAGGGCGAGGACATCACCCACAAGGATACTCACCACATCATGCGGTCCGGCATCGCCATTTCGCCCGAGGGGCGGCGCGTGTTCAAGGACCTGACCGTGGCCGAGAACCTGATGATGGGGGGCTTCTTCGCCGGCCGCGAAGCCATCCAGGCGGGGCTGGAGCACGTCTACACGCTGTTTCCGCGCCTGAAAGAGCGCGCCGCGCAGCGCGCGGGCACCATGTCGGGCGGCGAGCAGCAGATGCTGGCGATCGGCCGCGCGCTGATGACGCAGCCCAAGCTGCTGCTGCTGGACGAGCCGACCCTGGGCCTGGCGCCGCTGATCATCGCGCAGATCTTCGACATCATCCGCACGATTCGCGAACAGGGCGTCACGGTATTCCTGGTCGAGCAGAACGCCCACAAGGCGCTGCAAGTGGCCGACCGCGGGTACGTGCTGGAAAACGGCAAGGTGGTGCTGCAGGATACGGGCGCTAATCTGCTCGTCAACGACGACGTGCGCAAAGCCTACCTGGGCGGCTGACCGGAAGCCTGTTGTTGCCAGGTGTCTGACACCCTGCGGGAGTCAGACACCTGGTACCCGTGCTACAGGCCCTCGGCCTTCAGCGCGGCCTGCACGCCCGCGTCGGCTTCCATGCCCTTGAAGAACGCCGCCAGGTTGTCCATGCCGGACAGGTCGATGTTCTTGCCGTGCGCCCAGCGCAGCACCACGTACAGGTACGGGTCGGCAATCGAGGGCGCCGCGCCGGCCAGGTACGGCTGGCTGGCCAGTTGCCGGTCGAGCAGGCCGAACAGGTTGCGCAGATACGCCGCCGCCGAGGCGGACAACTGCGCCTGCGCGGCTTCGTCGCCGGGCAGGAAGCGCTGCGCGCCGAAAATCAGCGAGAACGTGCGGTGCAGGTCTGAATTGATCAGGCCCAGCCAGCGGCGCACCTGCGCCCGCGACGCGGCGCTGCCGTCGCCCAGCAGCTGGCTTTGCGGAGCCTGTTCAGCCAGGTATTCCAGGATGGCGGCGTTCTGCGTCAGCGTCAGGTCGCCATCGACCAGGGCCGGCACCGCGCCCAACGGGTTGACCTTCAGGAACTCGGGCTGCTTGAGCGCTTCGCGCGACAGCTTGTGCAGCTGGTAGGGCTTGCCGATCCATTCCAGGACGATGTGCGAGGCCAGCGAGCAGGCGCCGGGCATGTAGTACAGTTTCATTGCACGTATTCTCCAGAAGAACAAGACGGTCTGACGCCTTGTGCAACCATGGTACGCCGGTTGCGTGGCGGGCGGCGGGCTGCTTTGCTTGCCGACAACCCGATCATCGACGCTGCCGGAGGTGCTTCATGCCGAGATTGCGATCGCGCCCAGCCTGGCGGCCGGCGGCCGTGGCCGCCGCCGTGCTGGCCGCGCTGCTGGCGGGCGGGCCGCCCGCCGCCCACGCGCAGACCCAGGCGCAGCCGGCCGCGCAGGGCCGGGCCCATGTTACCGAGCTGGCCCGCGGGCTGGAACACCCTTGGTCGCTGGCCTTCCTGCCCGACGGCGGCATGCTGGTCACCGAGCGGCCCGGCCGCCTGCGGCGGCTGGATGCGCGGGGAACCTTGTCGGCGCCGCTGGAAGGCGTGCCCAAGGTGCATGCCCAGGGGCAGGGCGGCCTTCTCGACGTGGTGCTTTCACCCGGCTTCCAGCGCGATCGCCTGGTGTATTTGTCGTATGCCGAGGCCGACGCCAAGGGCGACCGCAGCGGCACGGCGGTGGGGCGGGGCCGGCTGTCGGACGACGCCCGCCGGCTGGAAGATTTCACAGTGATCTTCCGGCAGCAGCCCAAGCTGTCGAGCGGCCAGCATTACGGCGGGCGCATGGTGTTCGGGCGCGATGGCCTGTTGTTCGTGTCGCTGGGCGAAAACAATCGCCGCCCCACCGCGCAAGACCTGGACAAGCTGCAGGGCAAAATCGTCAGGATCAACCCCGACGGCAGCGTGCCCGCCGGCAATCCGTTCGCCGATCGCGCCGGCGCGCGCGCCGAGATCTGGACCTACGGCATGCGCAATCCGCAAGGCATGGCGCTGAACCCGTGGACCGGCGAGCTGTGGGAACACGAGCATGGCCCGCGCGGCGGCGACGAGGTCAACATCATTCGCGCCGGCCGGAACTATGGCTGGCCCCTGGCCACCTACGGCATCAATTATTCCGGCTTCGCCATTCCCGAGGCCCGGGGCGACACGCTGGCCGGGGGACAGGGGCCGCTGTACTGGTGGAAGAAGTCGCCCGCCATCAGCGGCATGGTTTTCTACGATTCGGGCCGCTATCCGGAATGGCAGGGGTCGCTGTTCATCGGCGCGCTGGCCGGGCAGGCCCTGATCCGGCTGCAGCTCAAGGACGGCAAGGATATCGTGGCCGAGGAGCGCCTGCTGCGCGACCTGGGAGCGCGCATCCGCGATGTGCGGCAGGGGCCGGATGGCGGCGTATATGTGCTGACGGATGCGGGCGACGGGGCCCTGCTCCGGCTGGCGCCGGCCCGAAGCCAGGGAGACGGGACATGAGCACGTATGAACTGATAGGCTCGCGCGGCTGCGGGTCGGCGATCGTGGAAATGGCGCTGGAACTGGCCAAGGTGCCGTACACCGTGACGGATTTGCCCTATCTGAAGCCCGGCCCCGGCCGGGACCGGCTGCTGCGGCTGAACGTCACGGGCCAGGTGCCGACCCTGGTGCTGCCGGGGGGCGAGGTCATGACCGAAAGCGCGGCCATGATCATGCTCCTGGACGACACGGCCCCGGCCGCGGGGCTGGCGCCGCCCGCCGACAGCCATGAGCGGGCCAGGTACTGGCATCTTCTGATGCGACTGATCGGCGCGGTGTACCCGACCTTTACTTATGCGGATGATCCGCCCAAGTGGACCACGCCGGGCGAGCCGGCCGAACTGCTGCGCACCCGGGTGCACGGCCGCCGCGCGGAACTGTGGCAGGAACTCGATCGCCATGTCGGCGCGCCGCATGTGCTGGGACGGCGCTTCAGCGCGCTGGATCTTTATGTGGCGGTGATGATCCGCTGGCGGCCCGGACCGCAGTGGTTCAAGTCGTATTGCCCGGCCCTGTACGCCGCGGCCGTGCAGGCGGCGGGCCAGCCGGACGTGGCCAAGGTGCTGGCGCGCCATTTCGATCCGCCGCTGGAATAGGCGCCAAGTGGCAGGGTGTCGAGATACCAGGTGTCTGGCTCCACAGGTGCCAGACACCGTGCTATTGAGACAGCCTCTGCGCACTTCGGTGTCTGGCACCTTGCGGAGCCAGACACCTGATCAGCCTTGCGCCCAGGTCAGGCTGAACGCCAGGCGGCCCAGGCCACCAGGGCCCAGGCCAGCAGGAAGGCCACGCCGCCCAGCGGGGTGATGGCGCCCAGCCAGCGGGTGCCGGTAACGGCCAGCAGGTACAGGCTGCCGCTGAACAGCACGATGCCGGCGAACATGACCAGCCCGGCGGTGGACAGCAGGGCCGAGCCGAAGCGCGCGCCCAGCAGCGCCACTATAAACAGGCCCAGGGCATGGATCAGGTGGTACAGCACGCCGGTCTGCCAGATTGCCAGCAGGTCGGGCGCCAGCATGCGCTTGAGCCCGTGCGCGCCGAACGCGCCGGCGCCCACCGCGGCGATCATGTTGAGAGCGGCCAGGATGGTGAGTTGCCGGTCGGTCATGGGTAGTGTCCTTTGCTGTATGCGGAACGGTGTCCGCGTCGAGGACATTATGCCGCCCATGCCGGCCGTTGCGGCGCATGGAGGGGATTTTGTATGTGAGCAAGCTGAAGGTTTCTTTGGCAATACGGCATTCAAGATCGCGGGTTCCGCCCCGGCGCGGATGCCGCGCCGCCGGGCGCCGGGCGCCGGATCAGTGTTGATTTGCCGAACAGGCTTTGCACCAGTTCGGTGGCCAGGATGGCGGTCTTGTTGCGCACGTCCAGCGCGGGGTTGAGTTCGACGATGTCCAGCGAGCCCAGCCGGCCAGTGTCGGCGATCATTTCCATGCACAGCTGCGCTTCGCGGTACGTGGGGCCGCCGGGAATGCTGGTGGCGACGGCGGGCGCGATTTCGGGGTCGAGGAAATCGACGTCGAAGCTGACGTGCAGATGGGTATCGGGGGCCAGGTCGGCCAGCGCGGCTTCCATGGCGGCGCGCATGCCGATTTCGTCGATGGCGCGCATGTCGTAGACCTCGACGCCGGCCGCGTCGATCAGGGATTTTTCGCCTTCGTCGACGCTGCGGATGCCGATCTGGCGGATCCAGCCCGGCTGCAGTGCCGGCACGTGGCCGGCCAGCCCGATGAGGGGTTCGGGGCCATTGCCGCACAGGCAGGCCACGGGCATGCCGTGCAGATTGCCCGAGGGCGTGAGCGTCTGGGTGTTGAAATCGGCGTGCGCGTCCAGCCACAGCACGCGCAGCGGCTTGCCGGCCTGCCGGCAATGGCGGGCCACGGCGCTGATCGAGCCCACGCCCAGGCAGTGGTCGCCGCCCAGCAGGATGGGCAAGCGGCCGCGCTGCAGTTCGGCATGCACGGCATCGTGCACCGCGATGTTCCAGGCCGCGACTTCGGTCAGGTGGCGGTAGCCGTGTTGTGGCGGCAGGCCGGGGTTGGGCGGGCCGGCCAGGTTGCCGGCGTCTTCGACGTCATAGCCCAGCGCCTGCAGGGCGGGGCCCAGGCCGGCCACGCGCAGGGCTTCGGGGCCCATCGAGGCGCCGCGCGAGCCCGCGCCGATATCGGTGGGGGCGCCGACCAGGGTCAGAGCGTGCGGCGCGGCGGTGGCGGCAGAGGTGGGCACGGCGGCGGGCTCCTTGGCGGCCGGGGCCGCCTGCTGGGGGTAGAAGTATCTTTATCGATGTGCGGCCGCAACGCAAGCGCCGCCCGCCGGTGCCCAGGTCGGCCGCAGGGGCATGGCCGGGCTGGCCTGGCCGGCTGCGGCACAATGGGGCTTTTCTTGTTTGCCGCTTTCCGGGCGGCCGTTCATCCATGTTCCGTTTTTCCAGACTGCGCCGGGCGGGCCTGCTGTGCCTGCTGATGCTGGCCGCCGGCGCCGCGGGCGCGGCCCAAGACAAGCCGCTGCGCATCGCCGTCATTCCCAGCGTGGCCAACGAGGCCACCGAGATCGCCATCGCGCAGGCGCGCAAGCAGGGCCTGAAGGTGGAGCTGGTGGAGTTCAGCGACTGGGTCATGCCCAATATCGCCGTGGCCGAGGGCTCGGTGGACGCGAACTTTTTCCAGCACGAACCCTTCCTGCAGCTGTTCAACCGCAGCCGCAACGCTAACCTGGTGCCGATTGCCTATGGGTATTCCACCACCATCGGCCTGTTCTCGAAGCGCCTGAAACGCGGCGACCCGGTGCCGCAGGGCGCCCGCATCGCCATCCCGAACGACCCGGTCAATACCGGACGGGCCTTGCTGCTGCTGCAGAAAATGGGCCTGCTGGTGCTGCGCCGGGGCGACGACCCGCATGCCGCCATGCAGGACATCGTGTCCAACCCCAAGCAGTTGGCGCTGATCCAGGTCGAGGGTTCGCAATCGGCGCGCACCTTCGACGACGTGACCGCATCGGTAACCTACACCACCTTTGCCAAGCATGCCGGCATCGACGAGAAAGACGGCCTGGCCTTCGACAACACCGACCCGCAGAATGTGCGGCGCTATGCGATCCGCTGGGTGACCACGCCCGAGCGCGCGCAAGACCCGCGCCTGCTCGAGTTCATCCGCATCTACCAGCAGTCGCCCCAGGTGAAGGCGAAGTTGCGGCAGCTGTACGGCGACCTGATCGATTTTCCGTGGTAGTTCGGGCAGGTGTCTGGCACCCTGACGGGAGCCAGACACCTGATTCGCGGCGGGAGTGGGTTAGCTTGGCAGAGCCAGCAGCTCGCCCATGCGCACGGGGCCGCGCACTGACGGGGTGTCGGTCCAGCGCACGCGTCCGGGCCCGAACAGCACGATGACGGTCGAGCCCAGCTTGAACAGGCCCATTTCGGCGCCCTTGTCCAGGTGGATGGGGGCGCGCGCGGCTTCGTCGTAGCGCCGCGCGCGGACCTGCCGCCTGTGCGGCGTGACCAGTCCGGCCCAGGCGGTTTCGATGGACGCGACGATCATCGCGCCCACCAGTACCATGGCCATGGGGCCGTATTCGGTGTCGAACAGGCAGGCCACCCGTTCGTTGCGGGCGAACAGTTCGGGCACATGGCCGGCGGTAAGCGGGTTGACCGAGAACAGCCGGCCCGGCACGTGCACCATTTCACGCAGCGTGCCGGCGCAGGGCATGTGCACGCGGTGATAGTCGCGCGGCGACAGGTAGATGGTGGCGAAGTCGCCGCCCATGAAGGGCTCGGCGCGGCCCGGGTCGCCGCCCAGCAGGGTGGTAAGGCTGTACGAATGGCCCTTGGCCTGGAAGATGCGGCCATGCTCGATGGGCCCCAGCTGGCTGATGGCGCCATCGGCCGGGCACAGCACGGCGTGCGGTTCGGTATCGAGGGGGCGCGCGCCGGGCTTGAGCTTGCGGGTGAAGAACTGGTTGAACGAGTCGTAGGCCAGCGGGTCTTGCACCTGCGCTTCGCTCATGTCGACGCCGTAGCGGCGCACGAAGCGCGAGATCATCCAGTTCTTGATGGCGGGAGTGCGGCAGTCGGCCGCCAGGCCCATCAGGCGCGACACCAGGTGATGGGGCGCGGCATACTGGCTGGCAAGAAAGAGCTGGTCTTTGAAGAGCATGGAATCCGTCGAGTGCGTGGCGCTGCCGCAGGGCTAGGAATGTTACATGTTATGGACGCCCGGCGCCAGGGTGCGGCCGCTAGCCGCGCGGCAGCGGCTCGATGGGCACGCCTTCGGGAATGTGGCGCACCCGCTCGCGCTGGATCTGGCGGGTGGCGAAGCCGGTGTGGCGGCTGGCGGCGTTGCGCAGCAGTACCGATAGCACCGAGCCCTTGTCCTGTATCCAGCGCGTCTTGCCGCGCAGCAGCCGGATCGCGCTTGCGGGCGTGCCCAGGCGGTACCCGGTGTGGTTGATGGTGACGCTGTGCCTGCCGTCGAAGGCGGCGGGGTCCTGGTCGGTAATGGCGACGGCGTCCAGGTTGTTGGTGCCGTGGTCGATGCGGTACAGGAAGGTGATGTGGTTGTACGAGTCGTGGATGGCGATCAGCTTGTCGGCGCCGGACACGTCGGAAAGCATGCCGATGACCTGTGATTCGACCAGCAGGCTGCCGCGCTGCTCTTCGGTATAGAGCAGCACGGTCAGCGGAACCTCGGCGGCGGAATCGGACATGGACGGCACGGGAATGAACGCGAAGCGCCGATTCTAGCGTACCGGGCAGCCCGGCCGGCTCAGGCGGCCAGGCTGATCCAGGTGGTCTTCAGGTCGCTGTACTTGTCCAGCGCGTGCAGCGACTTGTCGCGGCCGAAGCCCGATTGCTTGACGCCGCCGAACGGCACCGTGATGTCGCCGTCGGCGTAGCAGTTGACCCACACCAGGCCGGCCCGCAGGCGGCGCGACAGGCGATGGGCGCGGCCCAGGTCGGCCGTCCACAGCCCGGCCCCCAGGCCGTACACGGAATCGTTGGCCAGGGTGATGGCCTGGTCTTCGGTGGCGAAGCGCTGGGCCGCCAGCACGGGCCCGAAGATCTCTTCGCGCACCAGGGAATTGTCCTGGCCGGCGCAGTCGAAGATAGTGGGCTCGATGTAGTAGCCGCCGCTGTCGCCGCGCACGCGCCCGCCGCCCAGCCGCAGCGATGCGCCTTCGCGCTGGCCGGCCTGGATGCGGTCCAGCACCGCCTGCATCTGCCGTTCGTCCACCATGGCGCCCATGGCGGTGGCAGGGTCGAGCGGATCGCCGGGCTGCATGGCGCGCGCGTGGGCGGCCACGCGTTCCATGAAGGCGTCGTAGATGCCGTCTTGCACATACAGGCGCGAGCCGGCGATGCAGACCTCGCCCTGGTTCACGAAAATGGCCGCCGCCGCGGCGGCCGCGGCGCGTTCCAGGTCGGGGCAGTCGTCGAACACAATGTGCGGCGACTTGCCGCCGCACTCGAGCCAGACGCGCTTCAGGTTCGATTGGCCGGCGTATTGCATGAAGCGCTTGCCGGTGGCGGTGGACCCGGTGAATGCTACGCAGTCCACGCCGGGATGCAGGCCCAGCGCCTGGCCGGCCTGCGCGCCCAGGCCCGGCACCACGTTGAAGACGCCGGGCGGGATGCCGGCCTGCGTCGCCAGGCCGGCCAGCATGATGGCGCTGAGCGACGACTGCTCGGCCGGTTTCAGGATGACGCTGTTGCCGGCAGCCAGGGCCGGCGCGACCTTCCAGGCGGCCATCATCAGCGGGTAGTTCCAGGGCACTACCGCCGCCACCACGCCCAGCGGCTCGCGCGTGATGGTGGCCAGGGCCTGGCCGCCGGTGGGAGCGATCTCGTCGTAGATCTTGTCGATGGCCTCGCCGTACCAGGCATAGCAGTGGGCGGTCTCGGGCAGGTCGAAGGCCAGGGCGTCGCGGATGGGCTTGCCCATGTCCAGTGTCTCGACCAGGGCCAGCGTTTCGGTGTGTTCGGTGATCAGGGCCGCCAGGCGCTGCAGGCGGGCCTTGCGTTCGCGCGGCGGCAGGTCGCGCCAAGCGCCGGCCTCGAAGGCGCGCCGCGCCGCCTGCACGGCGCGCTCGACATCGGGCGCGCCGCAGGCCGCCACGTCGGCCAGCTTGCGGCCGTCGATGGGGCTGTGCGCCGCGAAGGTGGCGCCATCGGCGGCGTCGACATACGCGCCGTCGATATAGGCCTGGCCGCGCAGCTGCAGAGCGGCGGCCTTGCGGTGCCAGTAGTCGGTATCGTGTGGGGACATGGCGGGGCTCCTGTTAGAACGGCGGGCCGGGTGGAGTGAGGTGTCTGACACCCTGCGGGAGTCAGACACCTGTTCCGACCTGTTCCGGTATTACGCGCGGGCGGCGCCGGCGCGCGCCACCATGGCGTCGAGCAGCACGTTGCAGCCGGCTTCCAGGTGTTCGGGGCGGGCGTCTTCGATTTCGTTGTGGCTGATGCCGTCTTTGCAGGGCACGAAGATCATGGCGGTGGGCGCGACCGCGGCCATGTAGACGGCGTCATGGCCGGCGCCGGTCACGATGTCCATGCGCGGCAGGTCGCGCGCAGCGGCGCCGTTGCGGATCTTGCCCACCAGGTCGGTGTCGAACGGCGTGGGCGGGAAGTACTGCACGTCCTGGACATCGACCGTGACGCTGTGGCGCCGCGCCACGTCCTGCGCGGCCTGGCGCCAGGCTTCGTGCATGCGCGTCAGGGTGGCTTCGTCTTCGTGGCGCAGGTCCACCGTCAGGCGCACCTGGCCGGGAATGACGTTGCGCGATCCGGGATGGGCATGGATTTCGCCCACGGTGCCGCGGCCATGCGGCTGGTTGGCATTGGCGATGTCGATCACCGCCTGCACCAGGTAGCTGGCGGCCAGCAGCGCGTCTTTGCGGATGCCCATGGGAGTGGGGCCGGCGTGCATTTCCATGCCGGTGACCACCACGTCGTACCAGCGCAGGCCCAGCGAGCCGGTGACCACGCCGATGACCTTGTCTTCGTGTTCCAGGATGGGGCCTTGCTCGATGTGCGCTTCGAAGTACGCATCCACCGGGCGGCCGCCGACCGGCTCGGCGCCCGCGTAGCCGATGGCCTGCAGTTCGTCGCGTACGGCCTTGCCGGCGGCGTCGCGGGCGTTCAGGGCGGTTTCCAGGGGGAACTTGCCGGCGAACACGCCCGAGCCCATCATCACGGGCACGAAGCGCGAGCCTTCTTCATTGGTCCAGATCGCCAGTTCCAGCGGCGCTTCGGTCTGCACGCCCGCGTCGTTCAGGGTGCGCATGACTTCCAGCCCGGCCAGCACGCCATAGCAGCCGTCGAATTTGCCGCCGGTGGGCTGGGTGTCGATGTGGCTGCCCGTCATGACCGGGGGCAGGGCGTCGTTGCGGCCGGCGCGGTGGGCGAAGATGTTGCCCACCTGGTCCACGCGCACCGACAGGCCGGCGTCTTTCATCCAGCCGGTGACCAGGTCGCGTCCCTGGCCGTCGAGCGCGGTCAGGGCCAGCCGGCAATTGCCCCCCTTGGGGGTGGCGCCGATCTGCGCCAGGTCCATCAGCGACTGCCAGAGCCGCCGGCCGTCAATAGAGATCGTGGAAGTCGTCATCGAGCGTGTCCTTTCAGGAATGGGCGGCCTGGCCGCGGGCCGCCAGCGCATTGTGGCGGATAGCCGACAGCAATTGTCCGGGGGCGATACCGTCGGGGTCGTAGCGCAGTTCCAGCAGGGCCGGCAGCTGTTCGCGGTCGGCGAAGGCGCGGGCCCGCTCGAAGGCCGGCCCGAAGTCGGCCGTGCGCTGCACCGCTTCGCCGTAGCCGCCATAGCCTTTGATGATCTGCGTGAAATCGGGATTGTCGAAACCCAGCGCGATGGGGCGGGCGGGGAATTCGCGTTCCTGGTGGGCGCGGATGGTGCCCCACATGCCATTGTTGAACACCAGGACCACGATGCCCAGCCGGTACTGCATGGCCACGCCGAGCTCTTGCATGTTCATCTGGAAGCAGCCGTCGCCCGCATAGCACACCACTGTCTGCCGCGGGTTCTCGAGCTTGGCCGAGATGGCGGCGGGCAGCCCGTAGCCCATGGAGCCCACCGTGGGCGCCAGGCTGGTGGCGGGGCCCGTGAACTGGCGATAGCGGTGCGGGTACAGCGCATAGTTGCCGGCGCCCACGGTTACGCAGGCGTCGGGCGGCAGTTGCGCGTTGACGTGCGCAGCGGCTTCGTCCAGGCTGAGCGCGCCGGGGGCGGGCAGCGGCCGCAGGCTGTCCAGGTATTCGGCGTGGGCGCTGCGCACCGCGTCGCCGCGCGCGGCGGCATGGCCGGGCTGCAGCCCGGCCAGCGCGCCGGCAAAGGCGGCCACGCTGCTGACGATGCCCAGCGTCGGGGCGTACACCCGGCCCAGTTCGGCGGCGTCGGGGTACACATGCACCAGCTGCTGGCGCGGCAGCGGGCTTTCGATGAGGGTGTAGCCTTCGGTGGTGGCTTCGCCCAGGCGCGTGCCCACCGCCAGCACCAGGTCGGCATCGCGCACGCGCTGGCGCAGCTCGGGCGTCATGGCCCAGCCGACCTGGCCGGCCGCATTGGCGTGGCGCTGGTCGTAGCATTCCAGGCGGCGCCAGGCCGTGCCCACCGGCAACTCGAAGCGTTCAGCAAAGGCGGCCACCTGGCCGATGGCCTGGCGAGTCCAGCCGCTGCCGCCCAGCATCAGGAAGGGGCGCCGCGCCTGGTCCAGCAGCGCCACCATGCGGGCCAGGTCGCCGGCCCCGGGATGGATCTGGCTGCGGGTGTAGGGGGGCAGGTCGGGCACGCCGGCCATGCCCCACAGCGTGTCTTCGGGCAGGGCCAGCACCACCGGGCCGGGCCGTCCGCTGGTGGCCACGCTGAAGGCGCGCGCGATGTATTCGGGAATGCGCTCGGTGCGGTCGATCTGCGCGACCCATTTGGCCATCTGGCAGAACATGCGGCGGTAGTCGATTTCCTGGAAGGCTTCACGCTCGTAGAAGTCGTTGCCGACCTGGCCCACGAACAGAATCATCGGCGTCGAGTCCTGGAACGCGGTATGCACGCCGATGCTGGCATTGGTGGCGCCCGGGCCGCGGGTGACGAAGCAGATGCCGGGTTCGCCCGTCAGCTTGCCGTAGGCCTCGGCCATGTAGGCGGCGCCGCTTTCCTGGCGGCACACGATGGGCTGGATGGCGTCGGCGTGGTCGTTCAGCGCGTCGATGCAGGGCAGGTAGCTTTCGCCGGCCACCATGAAAATGCGGCGCACACCGTGGATGCGCAATTGCTGCACCAGGATCTGGCCGCCGTTGCGCGCGGGCGGGATTGCGCGGGTCATACAGGTTCTCCTGGTTCGGGCGCCGCCCGGGTGGCGGCGTGCCAGTTCTCGAATTCGGCATGGCGCGCCAGCAGGCGGCGCGCTGTGTTGTAGTCGGGAGGATCGATACGGGCGCCGGCGTCGGGCTCGCCGCGCCGCTGCGCTTCGTAGGCCAGCGTCAGGGCTTGTGCGGAGCGCACTTCGGCCGCATTGGGCGTGAACGCGGCGTGGATGGCCGGCACTTGTTCGGCAAACACGGCGCACTTGGATTTCAGGCCGATGCGGCGCGCCCAGCGCAGGTCGGCGGCCTGCGCCTGCGGATCGCGGTAATTGAACGGGCAGTCGATGGCGACGCAGCCGGCGGCCGCGCAGTCGACCAGGAAGCGGCTGCGCAGGGCGTGCAGCTCGATGCCGTCGGGGCCGCGTTCGGCGCCCAGGTCGGCGGTCAGGTCTTCGGCGGCCAGCAGGCAGGCGCTGATGCGCGGGCTGGCGGCCAGGATATCCAGCGCCCGGCTTACGCCGCGCGCCGATTCCAGGGTGGGCACGATTTCGGTGCGGCCGGCAGGCAGGCCCAGCTCGGCCTCGCAAGCCGCGATGGCCTGGTCCAACGCCACGATCTGCGCGGCGCTTTCGGCGTGCGGCAGGAAAATCGCGTCGGGCGCGCCGGGCATGACGCCGCGCAGGTCTTCCAGGCCGTCGCCAGACAGAGTATTGATGCGCACCGCGGCCACCGTGCCGCGCGCGCGGCACAGCGCGATCAGCTCGACGATGCGCCGGCGCGCGGCGGGCCGGTCGGCCGGCGCGGTGAACTCTTCCAGATCGGCGACCAGCACATCGGCGCCGCTGTCCAGGCCGGCCTGCTGCGCGCCGGTGTCCAGGCCGGGCACGAACATCCAGCTGCGGCGCAGCCGCGGGGGGCGAAAAGGGAAAACGGCGGGTTTCATTGGACGTGCCTGGGCAGGTACAGGACCAGTTCGGGAACAAAGGTAAGCAGCAGCATGACGGCGGTCATGGCCAGCATCATCCAGGTCAGCGGGCGCAGGGTCTGCATCATGTTGATGCCGCCGATCTTGCAGGCCGCCATCAGGTCCACGCCCACCGGCGGCGTGTTGGCGCCGATGGCCATGTTGATGGACAGCAGGATGCCGAAATGCACCGGATCGATGTGGTAGTGCGCCAGCACCGGCATGACGACTGGCGCCACGATGATGATGACCGGGATGGCTTCCATGAAGGTGCCCAGCAACAGCAGCACCACCGTCAGCACCAGCAGCACGGCGGTCTTGCTGTCGGTCCAGTGCACCAGCAGCTGCGACAGCGCCTGCGGCACCTGCTCGGCCACCAGTATCCAGGCGAACAGCGCGGAAGCGCCGATCAGCAGCAGGATGGACGCGCTGCCTTCGCCGGTGGACTTCAGGCTTTCCCATACGGCGCGCAGGCTGAGCGTGCGGTACCAGAAGAAACCGATCAGCAGGGCGTACACAATGGCGCTGGAGGCGGCCTCGGTGGCGGTGAAGATGCCCAGGCGGATGCCGCCGATGATCAGCACCGGCACCATCAGCGCCGGTACGGCCTCGACCAGCGCGGCGCGCAGCTCGGCCCAGCTGAAGGGCGCGCCGCCGGCCCAGTTGTATTTGCGGGCCTGCCAGATCGCCACGGCGATCAGCGAGCCGCCCAGCAAAATGCCGGGAATGATGCCCGCCAGGAACAGCTTGCCGACCGAGGTGTCGGTAATGGTGCCGTAGACGATCAGCACGATGCTGGGCGGGATGATGGTGGATGCCGCCCCGGCGCTGCCCACCAGGGCGCAGCTGAAGCCCTTGTCGTAGCCGCTGCGGGCCATGGCCGGCAGCAGCAGGCTGCCGATGGCGATGACGTCGGCCACGCCCGAGCCCGACAGCGCGCCGAACATCAGGCAGGCCAGCACCGCCACCACCGCCAGCCCGCCGCGTATGTCGCCGACGACGGCGGCGCACAGGCGCACGATGCGCTGCGTGAGCCCGGCGCCGTTCATCAGCTGCGCGGCCAGGATGAACAGCGGAATGGCCAGCAGCGTGAAGCTGTCCAGCCCCGACACATATTGCTGCGCAGCCAGCATCATGGGCGCGGTGTCGTAGACGGCCAGGTAGGCCAGGCACGACAGCACCAGCCCGAAGGCGATGGGCATGTCGATCAGCACCGTGACGGTGAACACGCCCATGAGAAAGAGGGCACCCGTAGACATCTTGTTATTCCTTCGGCGCGGCCGGCGCGGCCGCGAACAATTGAGCAAGGTGCACCAGCACGGCGGCCGCGCAGGCCACCGGCAGCGCCAGGTAGACGATGCCGGCCGACACGTCGATGGCGGGCAGGGTCTGGTCCATGGTCAGCTGCGCCAGCTGCCAGCCGGCGTAGCCCAGCACCGCCAGCCCCACGATGATCAGCAGCTGGTTCAGGCGTTCGATGCCGGCCAGCGCGCGCGGGCTGCGCACGAAGAACGGCAGCAGCCCGGCCATCAGGTGGCTGCGTTCGTGGCTGCAGGTAATGCCGCCCACGAAAGCGGCCCATACCAGCACCAGGCGCGGCAGTTCTTCGGCCCAGTGCGGCGTGTCATGCGTGACAAAGCGCTGGAACACCACATAGGTGATCAGCGCGGCCAGCACGGCCACCGCCACGGCGGCGATGGCCTTGCTGGCCCACGACAGCAGGTCGGCAAGGCGCTGCAGCATTATTGGCCCTTGCGGTATTTCTGCAGGATGCCCATCAGCTCGGCGCCATAGATGGGTTCGTAGGTTTTCCACACGGGTGCCACGGCGGCGATGAACGGGGCCTTGTCGACGGTGTTGACCTGCATGCCTTTTTCTTTCAGCCTGGCCACGAAGTCATCGTCGCCCTGGGTGATCATCTTGCGCTGCTCGTCGCGCCATTTATCGGCGGCGGCCTGCACGATTTTCTGGTCTTCGGGCGAAATGCGGTTCCAGGTGTGCTTGGCCACGATCAGGCTGGCGGGCCCCCACACGTGGCCGGTCAGCGACAGGTATTTCTGTACTTCGAAGAACGACGAGGTGTAGATGATGGACAGGGGGTTTTCCTGCGCGTCGAACACCTTCTGCTGCAGGGCCGAATATAGTTCGCCGAAGGCCAGCGGGGCGGGGTTGGCGCCCAGCGCGGCAAAGGTGTCGAGCCGCATCTTGTCGGGCGTGACGCGGGTCTTCAGGCCCTGCAGGTCGGCCGGCGTATTGATGGGGCCGCGGTTGTTGGTCAGGTGGCGGAAGCCGTTTTCCCACCACGACAGGATCACCAGGTTCTTGGCGGCGGCCAGCTTGGCCAGCGCGGCGCCCAGTTCGCCGTCGTAGGCGGCGTAGGCCTGCTGCGCGCTGGTCCAGGTATAGGGCAGCTCGACAATGCCGAACTTGGGTTCGATGGGCTGCAGCGAACCCGAGCCGATGATGGCGGCGCCCTGGCTGCCGATCTGCAGGCCTTCGAGCATGGTTTTTTCATTGCCCAGCTGGCCGCTGGGGAACAGCACGAAATTCACGCGCCCGTCAGTCTTTTGCTTGACTTCGGCGGCGAAGCCTTCGGCCGCCTTGTTCCAGCTGTGGCTGGGGGCCAGCACGTGGCCCAGTTTGATGTCCAGCGCATGCGCGGCGGGGGCGGCCAGCGCCAGGCCGGCGGCCGCCAGCAGGGCGGCGAGAGTACGGGTCAGCTGCATGTTTTCACCTTGGAATGCTGTTGATGTTGGAATGAATGCCCTTAGGGGTGCCCTGGCAGCGGCTAGCGGATGCCGCCGCTGCCGAAGTCTTCGCGCAGCCGGGCCAGGATGCCGACCAGGTGGTCGTGCATGGCATGGCGCGCGCGGATGGGGTCGCGGTCGACGATGGCGGCCAGGATGCGATCGTGTTCTTGCTGGGCGGCCTGCCAGACCTGCGTGGTGACGAAGTGCTTTTCCAGCCGGCTGAATACCGGGCTGGAAATGCTCAGCTGCCAGATATGCGAGATGGCGGCCGCCAGGGCCGCGTTGCCGCAGGCGTCGGCGATGGCGCTGTGGAAGGCCCGGTCGTGGGCGCCGGGGGAATCGGTGAGCGACATGCCGGCGTGCGCGGCCTGGATGGCGGCGATTTGCGCGGGTGAGCCGCGCTGCGCGGCCAGCGAGACACATTCGGGTTCGAGCAGCAGGCGCGTTTCGAGCAGGTCGAACGGGCCGATGTCGGTCGGCTCGGCGGTATGGCCGTCGCCGGCGGCGGGCAGCCCGTACTTGCCGTCTTCGCGCGGCATGGCCACGAACACGCCGGTGCCCACCCGCACTTCGACATAGCCTTCGATTTCCAGCGCGATAAGCGCCTCGCGGATGGACGCGCGGCTGACCTGCAACTGCTCGGCCAGGTCGCGCTCGGCCGGCAGCCGGGTGCCGGCGGGGAAGTCGCCCGCGCGGATGCGTCCGGCGATCTGGTTGGCAATCATGCGGTACAGCCGGGTGACGGCGACGGCCTGGAAGGTGCTCATAGTGCCTGGATGCCTGGTGGCCTAGTGGTCAGGCCACTGACTGTACAGGAGGGCAGGCGCGTATCCCACTGGGGAAAACCATAGGTCGGCAAGCTATCCCGTATGCCGCACCGCCTTTCTTACTGCGGCGCGTGTTCGACCGGGGCTAGATAATCTAGGCCCGGTCGAACACGCGCCGCAGCAGGTCAATGGGCACGGGGAACACGATGGTCGAACTCTTGTCGCCGGCGATGTCGTACAGCGTGGACAGGTAGCGCAGCTGCATCGCTTCTGGCGTGCTGGCCAGCGTGCGGGCGGCGTCCACCAGTTTCTCGGCGGCCTGCTGTTCGCCTTCGGCATTGATGATGCGCGCGCGGCGGTTGCGCTCGGCCTCGGCCTGGCGGGCAATGGCGCGCACCATGCTTTCGTCGATGTCCACATGCTTGATCTCGACGGCGGCCACCTTGATGCCCCAGTCTTCGGTCTGCCGGTCCAGGATCTCGCGCAGGTCGGCGTTGAGCTTGTCGCGCTCGGACAGCATCTCGTCCAGGTCGTGCTTGCCCAGCACCGAGCGCAGGGTAGTCTGCGCCAGCTGGCTGGTGGCGTCCATGTACTGTTCCACCTGGATTACCGCGCGATCGGCGTCTACGACCCGGAAGTACAGTACCGCATTTACCTTCACCGATACGTTGTCGCGCGAGATGATGTCCTGGGTGGGAATGTCCAGCACCACGGTGCGCAGGTCGACCCGCACCATTTGCTGCACTACCGGGATCAGCACGATCAGCCCCGGGCCTTTTACGCCGGTATAGCGTCCCAGGGTGAATACCACGCCGCGCTGGTACTCGCGCAGCACGCGGATCATGGCGATGGCCAGCAGCACCAGCAGGGCCGCGGCGATTAAGTAAGCAATCAGGGTCATGTCGATTCCTTCTGGATGGGGGTGGCGGCGCGTACCTGCAGCACCAGGCCCTGGCGCGATTCGATGACCGCATGCTGGCCCGGCTGCAGCGGCGAGTCCGCGCGCGCCTGCCAGGTCTCCGCGCCGGCGCGCACCAGGCCGCTGTGCCCGTGCCACGACACCACTTGCACCGCCTGGCCGGCGTGTGTGCTGTGGCCGGAAACCACGTGTCGGCGCTGCGCGCGCAGCGCGGCAAAGAAAATCAGGAACAGCAGCAGGGCGCTGACAGCCGCCGCGCCGGCCACCAGCGGCACCGACAGGGTGAACTCGGCGCCGTGCGTGTCGTACAGGAACAGCGATCCGAACGCGAACAGCGCCAGGCCGGCTGCGCCCAGCAGGCCCAGGGTAGGCGTGAACGCCTCGGCTGCCATCAGCGCGATGCCCAGCAGCACCAGGCCCAGGCCCGCGTAGCTGACCGGCAGCATGTTCAGCGCGAACAAGGCGGTGACCAGGGCCACCGCGCCCAGCGCGCCCGGCAGGATGACCCCCGGGTTCATCATCTCGAACAGGATGCCGTAGATGCCCAGCAGCAGCAGGATGTAGGCGATATTGGGATCCGTGACGACGGCCAGCACGCGCGTGCGCCAGTCGGGCCGCAGTTCCACCGTGGGGGCATCGCGGGTGGCCAGCGTGATGACGGATGCGTTGGCGTGCAGTTCTTGGCCGTCGGCCTGGCGCAGCAGGTCTTGCATGTCGTCGGCGACCAGGTCGATGACTTTCTGCTGCAATGCCTCGCGGGCCGCCAGGCTGGCGGCGCCGCGTACTGCTTCTTCGGCCCATTGGGCATTGCGGCCGCGCATGTCGGCCAGGCTGCGGATGAAGGCCGCAGCATCGTTGACGGCCTTGCGCTCGTGGGCATCGGGGCCGGCCTCGGCCGGCGCGTTATCGCCGTCCGGGCCGGCCTTGCCGCGCTCGCCGTCTTCGGGCTGGCTGGCGGGGCCCATCTGTATGGGTGTGGCCGCGCCCAGGTTGGTGCCGGGCGCCATTGCGGCCAGGTGGCAGGCATACAGGATGTAGGTGCCCGCGCTGGCCGCCCGCGCGCCGCCGGGCGCGACGTAGCCGATGACAGGCACCGGCGAGGCGATGATGGCGCGCACAATGTCGCGCATGGACGAAGCCAGGCCGCCGGGGGTATCGATGCGCAGCACCACGGCGGCTGCGCGGCGTGCATTGGCGTCGGCCAGGCCGTGCTGCAGGTATTCGGTGGTGGCGGGCCCCACCGCGCCCTGCAATTGCAGCACCACCACCGGCGCAGGCTGGCCGGGCGGCGCCGCGGCGCCCTGGGACCCGGCCGGCGCCGGCATGAATGCGGCTGCGGCCAGCCACAGCCAGGCCATAGTGCGCAGCAGCCCGGATCCGCGGCCGGCACGCGGCAGGCGACGTAACCTGGAATGCGGCATGGCGGCGCTCCTGGAGGCGGGCCCGCGCGCGGGCCCTTGCATCCATGGTAGTGCCTGCGACCGCCGCTCACAAGGCGGGGCCGTTCAGCCGGGCGTGGCGGGTTCCAGCGTGTACAGGTAATGCCGGAAGCGGTCGTAGTGGTTGACCAAGTCGGCCACCACCTGGTCGGTGTGATAGCCGTAGATGTCGTAGCCGCGCCCGCCCTTGTTCAGGAAGACTTCGGTGCGGTAGTAGCGGCGTTTCTCACCTTCGCGCCGGGCGCCGTCGCTGAGCGCGAAGGCGGGAATGGGCTGGCCCACCAGGCGCACGGCGTAGATGAAGTCTTCGGCAGTGCCGCCGTGCTGTACGGTGAGCTGGGCGCCGTCTTCGAGCCGCAGGGCTTCGGTGGGGATATCGCGCTTTTGCAGTTCGGCGGCCACCAGTTCGAATGCCGCCATCACGGTATTGTCGATGAACGCATTGGCCTGCGCCCTGGCGGGGTGGCTGACGATGCTGTGCAGCCGCTGCCGCAGCGACAGGCCGCCCTGCGAGCCGATCAGCGGCGCGGTGGGCAGACTGCGGCTGAGGTTGATGACGATCTCGTCGTTCAGGCCCTTGAGTATGCCGTAGCACATCAGCAGCATCACCACCGACAGGGGCAGCGCGGCAATGATGGCGGCCGACTGCACCGCCTCGAGCCCGCCGGCCAGCAGCAGGCCGGCGGCCACGCCGCCGCAGGCCAGGGCCCAGAAGATGCGCAGCCACAGGGGCGGTTCTTCATCGCCCTTGGAGGTGATCATAGAGACCACCAGGGCGCCGGCATCGGACGCCGTGACGAAGTACACGGCCACCAGCAGCCCGGTAATCCACGCCAGCAGGCCCGACCACGGCAGGTAGTCGAACACGGTGAACAGCGCGATGGGCAGGTTGCCCGCTACCGTGCGCGAGATGTCGCCGGCGGCTACATTGCCGTCCAGCCAGATCGCCAGGTCGCCGAACACGGTGAACCATATGAAGCTGAAGCCCGCCGGCGCGAACAGCACGCCCACCAGGAACTCGCGTATGGTGCGCCCGCGCGAGATGCGGGCGATGAACATGCCCACGAAAGGGGACCACGATATCCACCAGCCCCAGTAGAACAGCGTCCATTTGCCCATCCAGTCGGTGGGTTCGTAGGCACTGATGTGGAAGGTGCGCGCGACGAAGGCGTGCAGGTAGAGTCCGATGTTCTCGACCAGCGCCTGCAGCAGGAAGCGGGTGGGGCCCAGGGCCAGGATCAGCAGCATCAGCCCCACCGACACCAGGATGATGAACTCGCTGAGCCTGCGTATGCCGTTGTCCAGCCCGGTGGCCACGGTGATGGTGGCCAGGATGGTGACGATGCCGATCAGGATGAGCTGGGTGCCCAGGGTTTGCGGGATGCCCATCAGGTAGCTCATGCTGGCGTTCAGCTGCGACACGCCCAGGCCCAGCGAGGTGGCCAGGCCGGCCAGCGTGCCCACCACCGCGAAGATGTCGATGAAGTCGCCGATGGGCCCGTGCACGCGGTCGCCCAGGATGGGATGGAAGGCCGAGCGGATGGCCAGCGGCATGCCGCGCCGGTAGCCGAAGTAGGCCATGGCCAGGCCCAGCACTGCATAAATGGCCCAGGCGTGCACGCCCCAATGGAAGAAGGTGATTTCCATGGCTTCGCGGGCGGCCTCGGCCGAGCGCGGCGGCGCGTCGGGCGGCTGCGAAAAGTGCATGATGGGCTCGGCGACCCCGTAGAACACGATGCCGATACCCATGCCGGCGCTGAACAGCATGGCGACCCAGGTGCCGTACTTGTAGTCGGGCACCGAATCGTCGGGGCCCAGTTTGACGGTGCCCAGCCGGCTCATGGCCAGGCCCAGCAGGAAAATGACGAAGATGCCGACCGACAGCATGTAGAACCAGCCGGCTTCGTTGATGATCCAGGTGTTGACGGCGTCGAAATGGGCGGCCGCCGAATCGGGCGCTACGACCGCGTAGATGATGAGCCCGAGCGCAATGATGGCCGAGCCGATGAAGGTTACCGGCGCGACGCCTGCGGTGTTGTTTTGCAAGATCTTCCCCTATGGGTCTTGGTGGACGGCAGGTTCGGAACACAGGCCCGGCGCGCGCCGCGAGGCCGCACGCCATCTTGCATGGCCTTTTTTCAGCTTATACCTGGCGGCCCCGTTGCCGCAATTCGCCTGGGGAAGGCGGCGCCCGGGTCAGGCGCCGTCGGCCGCCAGCAGCGCGACCAGGTGCGGCACGGTGGTCTGGGGCGGGCTGGCCTGCGCGCCGCGCTCGAACAGCTGTTCGATGGCGTCGGCCGCGCCGTGCGCCGCGCCGGCCTCGTGCGCCATGGTGGTGTAGTAGTTGAGGTCTTTGCGAGCATTGGACAGCGAGAAGCGCAGCCCGGAATCGTCGCCCGATTCCAGGAAGGGGCGCATGCGCTCCAGCGCTACGCCGCCGCCGCCGCCCTTGGCGAGAATATCCACCAGCACCGGCGCCTCGATGCCGGCGCGCTGCGCGCAGGCCGCCGCCTCGGCAATGACGGCGGCGCAGCCCAGTGACACGTAGTTGTGGATGAGTTTCATGCGGTGGCCCGAGCCCACCGGCCCGGCGTACGTGATGTTCTCGGCGTAGCAGCGCAGCAGCGGCTGGCAGCGTTGGTACAGGGCGAGCTCGCCGCCCACCAGCAGGTTCAGGCGGCCCTCGGCGGCTTCTTTGGGCGTGCGGGTCATGGGCGCATCCAGGAACTGCCCGCCGGCCTCGGCTACGGCCTGCGCGATGCGCACGGTGGAAGAGGGGATGGCGGTGGAGCAGTCGATGACCACCGTGCCTGGGCGCAGACCCTGCAGCAGGCCGTCGGGGCTGAACAGCACGTCTTCGACCTGGGGCGTGCCGGTTACGCACAGGATCACCACATTGGCTTGCCGCGCTACCTGTGCCGGGCTGGCCACCTTGGCGGCGCCGGCCGCCAGCAGGCCATCGACCGGCTGGTTGCCGGGGTGGTCGAGCAGCACCAGCGGGTAGCCGTGCTTGACGATATTGCTGGCAATGCCGTGGCCCATCAGGCCCACGCCGATCATGCCGATAGTGTCTTTCCCGGTAGTCATGAGATGGATTCGCGCTGAAATTGGAAGATGGACGCCGCCGCGGCGGCATGATGGCCATCATACAAGTATTGCAGCGTCATCCAGCGCCTGCTGGTTGCAGCAGGCCAGCGCGAACCTGGCGCTCTGGCGGATCTCTTGCCTCCGGGCAACCTACATGGGGCCGTGCCAGGGCAGCGAATGCCGCAGTTCGGTTTCGAGATGGCGGCGGCGCTCGACCGGCACATGGCGGGCCAGCCGCAGGCGGGCCGTACCGTAATGCAGCCAGAGTGTTTCCACCGCATCGGGCTGTCGCACGAGCCGTGCCCAATTGCGATTGAATTCATGGCGCGTGGTGGCGCCGCCCGCGTGCACGTCCACGATCATACGGCCGTCGCTCAGCAGTGTTACGGTTTCGCCGTCGCGTACGTGGCGCATGAATGACAGCGCGGCCCCGGCAAGCAGCAGGATTTCGATGGCGCCGTAAACTGCCACCGGCCACAGCCCGCGCAGGGTGAACACCACGCTGACGACGAAGGCGATGGCCGCGGTGCCGCCCATGCCCAGCAGGAACTGGCGCGGCGTGACACAGCAGTTGCGCTTCAAGACCCAGCGCTGTTCTACTTCAGCGTCGGCGCCGGCGGCAGGGGCCGCATCGCGCGGCTGGACCCGTGCTGGCGGGGGTGGCAGTGGCGGCTGCGCACCCATGAAGACATGGGCGGGGCGCATATGCATGGTTCACCGGATATCGGGCGGCACGGCGAAGCTGTGGTGCGGGGCGGGCGAGGGCAGGGTCCATTCCAGGCCTTCGGCGCCTTCCCAGGGCTTGGCGGCGGCTGTTTCGCCCTTGCCGCGGTAGCACTGCACGACGATATACAGGAACAGCAGCTGCGACAGGCCGAACCAGAACGCGCCGATGGTGGCCACCTGGTGGAAGGTGGTGAACTGTGCGGCGTAGTCGGCGTAGCGGCGCGGCATGCCGGCCAGGCCCAGGAAGTGCATCGGGAAGAACGTGACGTTGAATGACAGCATGGTCGACCAGAAATGCAGCTTGCCCAGTTTTTCGTTGTACATGCGGCCGGTCCATTTGGGCACCCAGTAGTAGGCGCCGCCGAACAGGGCAAACAGCGAGCCGGCCACCAGCACGTAGTGGAAGTGCGCCACCACGTAGTAGGTATCGTGCACCTGGATGTCGATCGGGGCGATGGCCAGGATCAGGCCGGTGAACCCGCCCATGGTGAACACGAAGATGAAGCCGATGGCGAACAGCATGGGGGTTTCGAAGGTCAGCGAGCCGCGCCACATGGTGGCCACCCAGTTGAATACCTTCACCCCGGTGGGGATGGAGATCAGCATGGTGGCGTACATGAAGTACAGCTGGGCGGCAACGGGCATGCCGGTGGTGAACATGTGGTGCGCCCACACAATGAACGACAGCACCGCGATGGCCGAGGTGGCATACACCATGGACGCATAGCCGAACAGTTTCTTGCGGGAAAACGTGGGCACGATCATGGACACGATGCCGAAGGCCGGCAGGATCATGATGTAGACCTCGGGGTGCCCGAAGAACCAGAACACGTGCTGGTACATCACCGGGTCGCCGCCCAGGGCGGCATTGAAAAAACCGGTGCCGAAGTGGCGGTCGGTAAGCACCATGGTGACCGCGGCGGCCAGTACCGGCATGACCGCCAGCAACAGAAAGGCGGTGATCAGCCAGGTCCAGCAGAACATCGGCATTTTCATCATCGTCATGCCGGGCGCGCGCATGTTCAGGATGGTGACAATGATGTTGATGGCGCCCATGATGGACGAGGCGCCCATGATGTGGATGGCGAAGATGGTCAGGTCCATGCCCGGGCCCATTTGCGCCGACAGCGGGGCGTACAGGGTCCAGCCGGCCGCCGTGGCGCCGCCGGGCACGAAGAACGAGGCGGTCAGCATGATGGCCGCCATGGGCAGCAGCCAGAAGCTGAAGTTGTTCATGCGCGCGAAGGCCATGTCCGCCGCGCCTATCTGCATCGGGATCAGCCAGTTGGCGAAGCCCACCAGCGAGGGCATGATCGCGCCGAAAATCATGATCAGGCCGTGCATGGTGGTGAACTGGTTGAACAGTTGCGGCTGGAAGAACTGCAGGCCGGGCTCGAACAGCTCGGTACGCAGCAGCAAGGCCAGCGTGCCGCCTTCCAGCAGCATGATGAACGAGAAGATGAGGTACATCGTCCCGATATCTTTGTGGTTGGTGGCGAACAGCCAGCGGCGCCATCCGTGCGGGGCGTCGTGCCCCTGCGGGGCATCGTGGGTCAGAGTGTCCATGGCGCATCCTGAAGTTAGGGCGGGCTGGCGCTGGCGGCAGCAAACAGCGTGCCGCGTCGCCCGGAGACCTGATCTGCATATTGGGCGCCCATAGTCCTGACAAATTCCTGAATGTTGACCGCCCGATGTGGGCAGTTTTACAACTCACCCCCGGGGCCGGACGCCGTGCTATTGAGACAGCCCTTGCACACTTAGGTGTCTGGCACTTGCGGAGCCAGACACCTGGCAAGAATCGTTGGCATAGGCCAGGAGGCCGGCCCGCACGGGGGGCGCGGGCTACCCAGGCTCATGTCCGTGCGAGGCGCGGAGGAACTGTAACCGGGCTGCCAGGTCTATTCAGTTTGTTGTAAGAAATGCTAAAACACGGTTTTCCTCCCTTGTTCACCCGGAGATTGCATGCTCGAGTTTTTCCAGACCCTCAGCTGGGCCGCCGTGTTCCAGATCATCCTCATCGACATCCTGCTGGGCGGCGACAACGCTGTGGTCATTGCGCTGGCCTGCCGCAACCTGCCCGCCAAGCAACGCATGCAGGGCATCCTCTGGGGGACGGCGGGCGCCATCGGCCTGCGCGTGTTGCTGATCGCGTTCGCGCTGACATTACTGGCCATTCCCTATCTGAAAATCGTCGGCGCGCTGCTGTTGCTGTGGGTGGGCGTGAAGCTGCTCATCCCCGAAGACGACGCGCACGGCAACATTAAGGGCGGGGCGTCCGTCTGGGCCGCGGTCAAGACCATCATCGTGGCCGACTTCGTCATGAGCCTGGACAACGTTATCGCCATTGCAGGCGCCGCGCAAACGGCCGACCCGTCGCACCAGATCGGCCTGGTGGTGTTCGGCCTGGTGGTCAGCGTGCCCATCATCATCTGGGGCAGCACGCTGGTGCTCAAGCTCATCGACCGTTACCCGCTGGTGGTGACCTTCGGCGCGGCGCTGCTGGGCTGGATCGCGGGCGGCATGCTGGTCACCGATGTGGCCATCGTGGAACGCACGGGTGAAGTGTCCGGCGCGATGAAAATCAGCGCCGAGGTGCTGGGCGCGCTGCTGGTAGTGGGCCTGGGCCGCTGGTTCGCATCCCGCAAGAAGGCCGCCGCCCCCGCGTTGGAAACCAGCCGCCAAGACGGTTAACCCACCCCCGAAGCGCGCGCATAACTTCATATCGACTAAGTATTTTTCAGGCGCGGATCGCGGCCCCAGAATCGTTGCTTTCCTGATTGGATGGAGCGGCGGTTTCGACCATGGCGATCCTGATGCTGGCCGGCAGCCCTGCGCTGCATTCGCGTTCGTCGGCGCTGCTGCGCCATGCAGGGCAACGCCTGGCCGCGCGCGGGCTGGCCTGCAGTGAAGTGGGGCTGCGCGATTTACCCGCCGCGGATCTGATCGAGGGCCATTACAACGGGGCGGCCGCGGGCGATCTGCGGCGCCGTGTCGCAGATGCCCAGGCGCTCTTGATCGCCACGCCTGTCTACAAGGCTTCTTTTTCCGGAGGCCTGAAGGCCGTTCTGGATCTGCTCGATGAGAAGGCGCTGGCCGACAAGATTGTGCTGCCCATTGCCACCGGCGGCAGCACCGCGCACTTGCTGGCCCTGGAATACAGCTTGAAGCCGGTGTTGTCGGCGCTGGGCGCCCGGCACATCCTGGCGGGCGTGTACGCCACCGACCGCCAGGTGGCCGTGCGCCACGGCGAGGCCGCCATCGACGAAGACGTGCGCATACGGCTGGACGTGTCGGTGGACCGCCTGGCCACGCATGTAGCGGCTACGCCGCTGGCGCAGGGCTACGACCTGGGCTACCTGGCCTTGAACGCGAGATTCAGCATATGACAGGAGAACTTGCATGACGATTCGGTATATCCGCCTGCTGCGCACGGTGTTGGCGCTGTGCGTGGCAATGCTGGCCGGCGCGCCCGCGGCGGCGCAGGATGAGGGCATGCTGCGCATCGGCTTCCAGAAGTACGGCACGCTGACCATTCTGAAGGCCCTGGGCACGCTCGACAAGAAACTGGCCGCGCAGGGCATCGCCATTAAATGGGTGGAATTCCCCGCGGGTCCGCAATTGCTGGAAGGCCTGAATGTGGGTTCTATCGACTTCGGCACGGTGGGCGAATCACCGCCCATCTTCGCGCAGGCGGCCGGCGCGCCGCTGGTGTACGTCGGCAATGAACCGCCCGCGCCCGAAAGCGAGGCGATCCTGGTGCCTAAGGATTCGCCCATACGCAGCGTGGCCGACCTGAAGGGCAAGAAAGTAGCCCTGAACCGGGGCTCGAATGTGCACTACCTGCTGGTCAGGCAGCTGGAAAAAGCCGGCGTGGCTTACCGCGATGTAAATGTCGCTTACTTGACGCCCGCCGACGCGCGCGCCGCCTTCGAGCGCGGTTCGGTGGATGCCTGGGTGATCTGGGATCCGTTCCAGGCGGCGGCCGAACAGCAGCTGGGCGCGCGGGTGCTGGCCGATGGGCGCGGGGTGGTCAACAACTACCAGTTCTTCCTGGCATCGCGCGATTACCTGGACCGGCATCCGCAAGTCATCGAGACCCTGCTGGACGAAATCCACCAGGGCGATATCTGGGCGCGCGACAACCCGCAGGCCTCGGTGGACCTGCTGCAGCCGGTGCTGGGGCTGGATCGGCCGGTGGTGGAACTGGCGGCCAGGCGGCTGGCCTACGGCGTCACGCCGGTCACGCGCGAAGTGCTGCGGCACCAGCAGCAGATTGCCGACGCGTTCTATGCGCTGAAGCTGATTCCGCGCAAGCTCGATGTACAGCAGGCGGCTCCTCCCGGGCTGCAATAACGATAGCTACGGAAGACTGACTTATGAATGTATTCTGGTTCATTCCCACGCACGGCGATTCGCGCTACCTGGGCACGTCGCGGGGCGCGCGCGCCGCAACCCACGATTACTTCCGCCAGATCGCCGTGGCGGCCGACACACTGGGCTATGACGGCGTGCTGCTGCCCACCGGGCGGTCCTGCGAAGATGCCTGGGTGGTGGCATCCAGCCTCATCGGCGCCACCCGGCGGCTGAAGTTCCTGGTGGCCATACGGCCCGGCGTCAGTTCGCCGCAATTCGCGGCGCGCATGGCGGCCACGTTCGACCGCATGTCCGGCGGCCGGCTGCTGGTCAATGTGGTCACCGGCGGCGATCCGGCCGAACTCGAAGGCGACGGCGTATTTGCCAGCCATGACGAGCGCTATGCCATCACCGCCGATTTCCTGAAGATCTGGCGCGGCATCCTGCAGGCCAGCCATGAAGGCGGGGCCTACAGCTTCGAAGGGCGCAGCCAGGTATCGCGCAACGGCAAGGTGATCTTCCCGCCGGTGCAGCGGCCGTACCCGCCGCTGTATTTCGGCGGCTCTTCCGAGCCGGCGCACGAACTGGCCGCCGAACAGCTGGATGTCTACCTGACCTGGGGCGAACCTCCCGCGGCCGTGGCCGCCAAGCTGGCCGATATGCGGGCGCGCGCCGCGCGGCATGGCCGTACGCTGAAATTCGGCATTCGCCTGCACGTGATCGTGCGTGAAACCGAAAAGGCGGCGTGGCAGGCCGCCGATGCGCTGATCAGCCACCTGGACGATGACACGGTCGCCGCGGCCCAGGCCGCCTTCGGCCGCATGGATTCGGAAGGGCAGCGCCGCATGGCCGCGTTGCATGGCGGCCGGTTGCACAACGATGCAGGCGGGCGCGGCCACCTGGAAATCGCGCCCAACCTGTGGGCCGGCGTCGGTCTGGTGCGCGGCGGCGCCGGCACCGCGCTGGTCGGCAGCCCGGAAATCGTGGCCCGCCGCATGCAGGAATACGCCGACCTGGGCATCGATACTTTCATCCTGTCGGGCTATCCGCACCTGGAAGAATCATTCCGCTTTGCCGAGCTGGTTTTTCCTTTGCTGCCGGACCGTCGCGCCGCGCAGGCCGGGCAGGGCGCGCTGACGGGTCCGTTCGGCGAAGTGATGGGTACCGAGCTGGCGCCCGCGCAGGCGGCGCACTGATGGGCCGGCCCGTGTTGTTCCGGGGCGCCTGGCGCAGCCGCGCGCTGCCCTGGCTGGTGCCGGTGCTGGTGGTGATCGTGTGGCAGGTGTCGGCGCAGGCGGGCTGGCTGTCGTCGCGCGTGCTGCCTGCCCCATGGGCCGTGGCCCGCGCGGGGTGGGGCCTGGCTGTATCGGGCGAATTGTGGGAACACCTGCGCATCAGCGCGCTGCGGGCCCTGTGGGGGCTGCTGCTGGGCGGCGGCCTGGGTTTGGCGCTGGGCCTGCTCAACGGGGCTTCGCGGCTGGCCGAAACTCTGCTGGACACCACGCTGCAGATGATTCGCAATATCCCGGTGCTGGCGCTGATTCCGCTGGTGATCCTGTGGTTCGGCATCGAAGAGGCGGCCAAGCTGTCGCTGCTGGCGCTGGGCGTGTTCTTTCCCATGTACCTGAACACCTTCCATGGCATCCGTTCGGTCGATCCCGCGCTGATCGAGATGGGCAGGTCGTACGGGCTGTCGGGCTGGCGCCTGTACCGCGACGTGATCTTGCCGGGCGCCCTGCCTTCGATACTGGTGGGTCTGCGCTTCGCGCTGGGGCTGGTCTGGGTCATCCTGATCGTTACCGAGACCATCTCGGCGCAGTCGGGCATCGGCTACATGACCATGAACGCCCGCGAATTCCTGCAGACCGACGTGGTGCTGTTGGGCATTCTGCTGTATGCGCTGCTGGGCAAGCTGGCCGATCTTTGCGCGCGCGGCCTGGAGCGCCGCCTGCTGCGCTGGAATCCCGCCTATAGGCCAGCCTGAAGCACACCTTGTTTGGGAGCGGAGCATGTTTGTCAATCTGAGCGAATTCGAGTTCTTGCAGTTCCTGGAGCCGCGCCGCGCCGACCCGGCCGCTGAGCCGCCGGCGGCCGCGCCGGCGCAGCCAGCCGTGCGCGTGGCCCTGCGCGGCTTGCACAAGCATTACGGCGAACGGCATGTGCTGAAGGGGTTGGACCTGGATATCGCCCCGGGCGAGTTCGTGGCGGTGGTGGGGCGCAGCGGTTGCGGCAAGAGCACCTTGCTGCGGTTGCTGGCGGGCCTGGAAGCGCCTTCGGCGCAGCCCGGCGGAGCAGATGAGGCGGTGCGTTTCGATGCCGCCGCGCAGGCCGGCGCGGACGAGCGCGTGCGCATCATGTTCCAGGATGCCCGGCTGCTGCCGTGGAAGCGCGTGCTGGACAACGTGGCCATCGGCATGCCGCCGCGCGTGCGCGTCCAGGCGGCCGCGGTGCTGCGGCAGGTGGGCCTGGGCGAGCGCGGCGGCGAATGGCCGGCGGCACTGTCCGGGGGCCAGAAGCAGCGCGTGGCGCTGGCCCGCGCGCTGCTGCACCGGCCCGGGCTGCTGCTGCTGGACGAGCCGCTGGGCGCGCTGGACGCGCTTACGCGCCTGGACATGCAGCAGCTCATCGAAGACCTGTGGCAGCGCGACGGCTTCACCGCCGTGCTGGTGACCCACGACGTACACGAGGCGGTGGCCCTGGCCGACCGCATCCTGGTCATAGAAGAAGGGCGCGTCGTGCTGGACCAGCGCGTGGCGCTGGCACGGCCGCGCAATCGCGGCAGCGCACCCTTCGCGGCGCTGGAGGCGCGCGTGCTGGATGCGGTGCTCAAGCGCCGCCGCGAACCACCCGGCGCGGACAGGCCACTGGCGCCGGTGATTCCCATCGGCCATTTGCGGCTGGCTGTCTAGGGCTCGCTTTTTTTTACACAAGGAATCATCATGAGCATCCCGTCTATCAACGCCCGCAACCAATTCCGCGGCCGCATCAGGGAAATCATCCTGGGCCCGGTCCTGTCCGAGGTCGATGTGGATACGCCCGCGGGCACGGTGACCTCGGTCATCACCACGCGCTCGGTCAAAGAGCTGGACCTGCAGGTCGGCTCCGAAGTGCTGGCTTTCGTCAAGGCGACGGAAGTCTCGGTGGCCAAGCTGTAGGCTGCAGACGGCGTCGCGTGTCTTTCGCGCACCCCCGGGCCGGCCCGGCCCGGGACGGTTTGTCGCACCGCGGCAACGGGCTTTATCATGGCTACGGCTCCCCGCCCGCGGGGCGCCGCGTTGCCGCGGCCCGCGCTCCAGTGGCCGCCCGTCTCTCAGGAGGCCGCCACGTGGCTCGGCAAGCACGTCACACCAGACCCTTGGGCATGTATCTCGAATCGGCGCTGCCGCGTGCGTGGTCAGCCATACCCTGGGCCTTGCAGGCGTGCTGCGCGCTGCTGTTACTGTCGGTGCTGTGCCTGGGCGGCGCGGCGCGCGCGGCCGCCGCGCCCCAGCCCGCGCCCGAGGCGGCCGCCGAACTCACGCCCGCGCGCCTGGCAGACCTGCTCGACGATTCCGCCACCCGGCAGCAACTGATCGACCGGCTGCGCAGCCAGGCTTCCGCGCCAGGCGACGGCGCCGCGCAGTCGGGCCAGGCGGCCGAGGCCCATCCGTCGCTGCCGACCCGCATTGCGCGCGGTACGCAGCTGTTCCTGGCCGGCATGGCCGCGGATGCCGGCCGCGCCGTAGACGAACTGAGTGCGCTGGCCAGCGGCACCGGCATGCCGCCGCAGCGGCGCGACACACTGGTCGCCGAGCTGCTGGGCCTGGCCGCCGTCGCCGCGGCCACCATCGCCGCGTTTCTGCTGCTGCGCGCCCTGGCGGCGCGCGCCTATGCGCGCATCGACCGCTGGGTGGCCAATCCGCCGCCAGCCAGCGGCGCGGCGGCGCGGCACGGCGCCGCCACGGCGGCCATGCTGCGGCGCGGCGCGGCCATGCTGGGGGCCCTGGCCATCGATATCGTCATCGTGCTGCTGGCGGGCCTGGCCGGCTACCTGGCGGGGCTGTACGGCCCAGGGCAACGCGGCGTCATCAGCACCGCGCAATCGCTGTTCGTCAATGCCTTCGTCGCCGTGGAAATCGCCAAGGCGCTGATCCGCGGCGTATTTGCCACGCGCTATCCCATGCTGCGCCTGTTCGCCATGGACGATGACGTGGCGCGCTACTGGAACAGCCACCTGGGCCGGGTGGCGGCCGTGATCGGCTATGGCCTGCTGCTGGCCGAGCCGCTGGCCAAGTCGCTGCTGTCTCCATCCATCGGCGAACTGCTGGGTCTGGTCATCATGCTGGTGGCTTACGTCTACGCGGTGCGCATCATCTGGCGCAACCGCCTGGTGCTGCGCCAGCGTCTGGAACAGCGCGCCGCGCGCGCGTCGTCGTATTTCGGCACCTGGTTCCGACTGCTGGCCCGCACCTGGCACGTGCTGGCGCTGGGTTATTTCACGGTGCTGCTGGTGGTCAGCCAGGTAGACACCGAAAGGGCGCTGCCTTTCATGGTCGAGGCCACTGTCCAGTCGCTGGTGGCGCTGGGCGTGGGCGCGCTGCTGATCGCGGCAATGGCCGGCGTGCTGGCGCGCCGCATCAGGCTGCCCGAAGACGTGCGCCGCAAGCTGCCCATGCTGGAGGCCCGGGTCAACGCCTATGTGCCGGCGGCGCTGCGCGGCCTGGGCGTGCTGATCCGCATCGTGGTCGCCCTGTTCGTGCTGGACGCCTGGCGGGTTTTCGACCTGTCCGGCTGGATCGTGTCGGACGCCGGCGCGGCCGCGGTGCGCATGGTGGTCAACGTGGCCATCATCTTGCTGATCGCCGCCGTGGCCTGGACGGTGATCGCCAGCATCATCGAGCACCGCCTCAGCCTCAGTGAGGGCAGCGGCATGCCCACCGCGCGCGAGCGCACGCTGCTGGCGCTGTTCCGCAACGCCGCGCTGATCGTCATCATCACGCTGACGGTGCTGGTGGTGTTGTCGCAGATCGGCGTGGATATCGCGCCGCTGATCGCCGGGGCCGGGGTGGTCGGCCTGGCCATCGGCTTCGGCTCGCAGAAACTGGTGCAGGACATCATCACGGGCGTGTTCATCCAGCTGGAAAACGGCATGAACCAGAACGACGTGGTGCAGGTGGCCGGCATTTTCGGCACGGTCGAAAAAATCACCATCCGCTCGGTGGGGATACGCACGCTGGACGGCGGTTATCACCTGATCCCGTTCTCGTCGGTAGACGTGGTGTCCAACCACATGCGCGACTTCTCGTACCACCTGGGCGAATACACCATCGCGCACCGCGAGAGCGTCGACGATGCCATACAGCACCTGCGCCATGCCTTCGAAGAGCTGATGCAGGACGAGCTGCTGGCGCCCGAGGTGCTGGAAGAAATCAGCATTCCGGGCGTTACCTCGCTGAGCGACAAGGGCGTGACCATCCGCGTGCTGATCAAGACCACGCCCGGCATGCAGTGGGCCGTGCAGCGCGGCTACAACCGCCTGGTCAAAAAGCACTTCAACGCCGCTGGCATCGAGCTTCCGTACCCGCATACCGTGGTCTACTTCGGCCAGGACAAGAACGGCTACGCGCCGCCGGCCAACCTGTTCATGCAGACCGACCGCCCCGACGAGCACGGCAATGCACGGGCCGCCGGGCAAATGCGGCGCCGGCTGTCCAAAGAGCAGGGCACGGCGGGCGAAGACGTGCTGGGCAACGAGCTGGACCGTGTCCAGGATGACCCGGACGCCGAGCCGCGGCCAGCCTAGGCCGGGCCGGTCATTACGGCCGCATGCCCAGCAGGCGCTCGACTTCGCGCGCCAGGCTCACCAGCCTGGGGCCGAGGTCGGCGGCCCGTTCGCGATAGGTGCCGTCGCTGCTGGGCACGCCGCAGTTGAACACATACAGCAGTGAGTCATAGGGCTTGAACAGCGGCACGGCAAAGCCATAGGCGTCGGGCCGCCACTGCTGATTATTGCCGCAATAGCCTTTGCGCTCGAGGTCGCGCTGCGCGGCGGCCAGCGCCTGCACCTGCCGGGTATACCCGGCAGGGTCGGCCACCCGCAGCTGGTTCAGCACCGCAGTGCGTTGCGCTTCTGATGCGCGGCCCAGCCACGCTTTGCCCGCGGCGCTGGCCAGCATGGGCAGCGCCGCGCCGATGTCGGGGCGGGTTTGCAGGTGTTCGTTCGAGCGGGCGGTTTCTACATAGACCATCTGCAGACGGTCGCGCACCACCAGCGATACCGCGCCCCGGGCATGATCGGCCAGCTGCTTCATGAGCGGCCTGGCAATCTGCCGGATCTGCATGCTGGCCAGCAAGGGGTAGCTCATGGCCAATACGGACGCGCCCAGCCGGTAGCGCGCCGTGGCGGCGTCGCGCTGCAGGAATCCCAGTTCGACCAGGGTATGCGTCAGGCGCGCCACGGCGCTGCGGGACAGGCCGGTCAGGCGGGCGAAGTCTTTGTTGGCCAGTTCGGGCTGGTCCGCCCTGAAGCAAGCCAGGATATCGATGCCGCGCGCCAGCGTGGTGGCGAACTGGGTGTCTCGTTCGGCGGCCGGATTCATCGCGCGCGCTCCTGGCGTTCGAGCAGGGTTTCGACGCGCGCCACCAGCTGTACCAGGCGCGGTGCGATGCGCCGCTCAAGATCGCCCGTTTTCAGGCGCGACACCGGCACGCCGCAATTGAAGACCAGCACTTGGCCGTCGACTTTGCGGCGCATAGGCACGGCCACGGCGTGCACATCGGTGTGCCAGTCGCCCGTGGAAATGCAGTACCCGTGGCCGGCGTAGGTATCGAGGGCCTGTTCCCAGGCCGGCGCGTAGCGTTTCCAGGCAGCCGCATCGCGGGCGCGCAGGGTGTCCAGGATGGCGGCGCGGTCGTGCGCGGCGCACTGCGCCAGCCAGGCGCGTCCCATTGCCGATTCCAGCAAGGGAAGCAGGGCGCCGATGTCGGGGCGAAAGGCTATGGCGTCGTGGCCGCGGCAGGTTTCCACATAGACCATGTGCAGGCCGTCGCGCATGCCCAGCGACGCCGATCCGCCGGCGTGATCGGCCAGCCGCTTCATCAGGGGCCGGGCAAGCTGGCGGATCTTCATGCTGGCCAGCAGCGGATAGCTGAGCGAGAGCACCGCGGGCCCCAGCCGGTAGCGCCGCAACCTGGCGTCGTAGAGCAGCAGGCCGCGCTGCAGCAGAGTGTAGGTCAGGCGCGAAATGGTCGCCTTGGACAAACCCGTGCGCTCGGTGAGCTCTTTGTTGCTGAGCGCGGGCTCGCCGTGGTGGAACGTTTGCAGCACCATCATGCCGTGCGCGAGCGTGGTGGCGAAGGCGGGGTCGGAATGGAGCCGGACGGTTGGCATGGCGGTGCGGAGCAGGGTGCGGGTTGGCGGGTTTGTCCGTGGATGATAGCGGCTGTACGCCTGCTCGGCATTCAAAATAGCAAAACAAACATCTCGAATTCGAATTCGATTTGATAGGCTGCACCGCATATCAACAGCCGCTTCGGCGCCAAGGACGAGTTCGATGATTCGAGACCCAGACAGCTTTTCCGCGTTTCTGGATGCGTTGCGGCGGTTCGTGCGCGAGCGCCTGGTGCCGCGTGAAGACGAAGTGGCGCGGATGGACTGCGTGCCCGGCGCTCTGGTGAGCGAGATGGCGGGCCAGCACATGTTCGGCTATTCCATCCCCGTCGAATACGGCGGGTTGGGACTGACTACCGAGGAACTGGTGCTGGCCGCCCTGGAACTGTCGCAGTGCTCGGTGGCATTCCGGGCCCGGGTGGGCACCAATACCGGCATCGGCTCCGAGGCCCTGGTGGCGGACGGCACAGCACAGCAAAAGGCGCGGTATCTGCCTCGCCTGGCATCGGGCGAGCTTACCGGCTCTTTCGCGCTTACCGAGCCGGAAGCCGGCTCGGACGCGACGGCGCTGCGCACATCGGCCCGCCGCGAAGACGACAGCTATGTCCTGAACGGCGAGAAGTGCTTCATCACCAATGCGCCCATTGCCGGACTTTTTACCGTCATGGCGCGCACGGACGCATCGCGGCCTGGCGCCTCAGGCATATCCGCGTTCATTGTCGAACGCGGCACCCCGGGGCTGTCGACCGGAACCCCGTACGAAAAAATGGGGCAGGCCGGATCGCCCGTGTCGTCGGTGTATTTCAACGACTGCCGGGTGCCGGCCGAAAACCTGATCGGCGCTCAGGAAGGCATGGGTTTCAAGACTGCCATGAAGGTGCTGAACAAACAGCGCATCCACCTGGCCGCGCTGTGCATCGGGCCGGCGATCCGCATGCTGGACGATGCCGTGGCGTTCGTGGCAGAGCGGCAGCAGTTCGGCCAGCCGTTGATGAACTTCCAGCTCATCCAGGCCATGATCGCCGATTGCCAGACCGAGATCCAGGCGGCGCGCGCGCTGGTGCTGCAGACCGCCCGCGAACGCGATGAAGGAAAGGACGTGGCGCTGGCCGCCTCGATCTGCAAGTACTTCGCGTCGGAGATGTGCGGCCGCGTGGCCGACCGCTGCGTACAGATGCATGGCGGGTACGGCTATGTGGCCGGCCATTCGGTCGAACGCTTTTATCGCGACGTCAGGCTGTTTCGCCTGTACGAAGGCACCAGCCAGATCCATCAATTGACCATTGCCCGGCACACCTTGGCGCGTGCCGGCCACGCGCCCGCGCGCTGACGGGCAACCCAGGGACCGCTTCCACAACAAGCAATGCGGCCCTTATCAGGAGACAGACATGAAACAGACAGGAACTTGGTTGACTGCCGCGGCCCTGGCCGTGTGCATGGTCTTGCCCGGCCAGGCGGCCGCGGCCTATCCCGAAAAGCCCATACGGCTGGTCGTGCCCTTTTCGCCGGGCGGGTCCACGGACACGCTGGGGCGACTGCTGGCCGACGCGCTGCCGCCTATCCTGGGCCAGCCGGTCATCGTCGAGAACAAACCGGGCGCGGGCGGCAATATTGGCGGCGACCTGGTGGCCCGGGCCGAGCCGGACGGCTACACGCTGCTGCTGGCCGCGGCGGGCCCGACGGTCATCAACCCCAGTCTTTACCACGACATGCCGTTCGATCCCGCCAAGGACCTGGTGCCCATCACCTGCATCACGCGCGAACATAATCTGATGGCGGTCGGCAACGACGTGCCCGCCAAGACGCTGTCCGAGTTCGTGGATTATGCGCGCGCCCATCCCGGCAAGCTGTCGTTCGGTTCTCCGGGCAACGGGACGCCCGCGCAGCTGGCGGGCGAACTGCTGAAGCAGAAGGCTGGTATCGATATGCAGCATGTTCCCTACAAGGGAACCGGCCCGGCCATTACCGACCTGATCGCCGGCCACATCACCGTAATGATCGACAACATGCCCGCCTTGCTGCCCCAGGTCGAGGCCGGCCGGCTGCGCGCGCTGGCTGTGCCCAGCGACAACCGGGCGGCCGCCGCGCCGCAGGTGCCTACCTTCGAAGAAGCGGGCATGCCGGGCTTTGTTGTCATGGCCTGGAAAGGGCTGATGGCGCCGGCCGGCACGCCCGAGCCGGTCGTGCAGCGCCTCAGCGCCGCCATTTCACAAGCGCTGCAAGACCCCAAGTTGCGTGAGCGGCTGGTGGCGCTGGGCGCCGAGCCGCTGGGCAGCACGCCGCAGCAGTTCGCCCGGCAGATCGCCACGGAAACCGCCTGGTGGCGCGATCTGATCAAGTCCACCGGCACCACTATTCAATAGGGGCATGATCATGAAGACGCGCAAACTGGCGGGTATGACGCTGGCGTTCGTGAGCGGCCTGTTGCTGGCGGGCGGCGCCGCGCTGGCCGCCTATCCCGACAAACCGATACGCCTGATCGTTCCCTATGCCGCGGGCGGCGGCACCGACACAGCGGCCCGCATGCTGGCCAAGAAGCTCAGCCCCAGGCTGGGGCAGCCGGTGCTGGTTGAAAACAAGTCCGGCGCTGCCACGCAGATCGGCACTTCGTATGTGGTGCGCGCCCCCGCGGACGGCTATACGCTGCTGATGGGAACGGCCAATCTTGCCACCAATACCGTGCTGTACGCTAATCTGCCGTACAAAGTGGCCACCGATCTGACGCCGGTTGCCTGGGCAACCGACGTGCCGGTGTACCTGCTTGCGCCCGCCGGCGGCCAGGTCTCGGATCTCGACAGCCTGCGGCGCGAGGCCCGCAAAGAAGGCGGGGTGTCGTTCGCCACGGCGGGGGTGGGCAGCATCCCGCATCTGGCGGGTGAACTGTTTGCGCGCGAGCTGGATATTCCGCTGCGGCACATTCCGTACAAAGGCAGCGCCGAGGCGGTGGCGGCGCTGGCCGGCAAGCAGGTGCCGCTCAGCTTCGACAATCTGGCGCCGGTGCGCGCGCAGATCGACGCCGGCCGTGTTGTGCCGCTGGCCATCGCCGCCGCCCAGCGCAATCCGCTGCTGCCCGATGTGCCCACCCTGAAAGAGCTGGGCGTACCCTTGATCGCCTCGTCGTGGTGGGGCGTGATGGCTCCCGCCGGAACGCCGCCCGAAGTCGTCAAGACACTGAACCAGAACATCGATGCTGTGCTGGCGGACCCGGAGGTGCGCGAGTACTTCATCCAGCAGGGGATGCGGCCCATGGGCGGAACTCCCGAGGAGTTCGGGCGCCACATCGCGGACGAGACCGCCAAATGGCGCAAGGCGGTGCAGCAGGCCAACGTGAAGATCCAGGACTGAACGATATGACGCATGTTGCGGGAAACGCTTTCGACGGCGACCTGGCCGGACTGCGCGGCCGCGTGCGGCGCTTCGTGGACAGCGCCGCCATCGCGGCCGAGTCGCCGGCGCTGGCGCACGATGTGGCGGCGCTGGATAGGGTGGTGGCAGGCTTGCGCGAGCAGGCCCGCGCCGCCGGCATCTACGCGCCGCAATTGCCGCGCCAGTGGGGCGGCCTGGGGCTGAACTGGGCGCAGTGCGCCGAGATACTGGAAGAAGCCGGGCGCAGTTTCCTGGCGCCCGCGGCGATGAACTGCGCGCCGCCGGACCAGCCCAACATGCTGACGCTGCTGGCGATCGGCTCGCCCGCCCAGCAGGCGCGCTATCTTGGGCCGCTGGCCCGGGGCGAATGCCGGGCCTGCTTCGCCATGACCGAGCCGGCGCCGGGGGCCGGCTCTGATCCATCGATGCTGGCCACCCAGGCGCAGCGCCGGCCGGGCGGCGGGTGGACGCTCAATGGCCGCAAGATGTTCATCAGCGGCGGCGTGGGCGCGGCATTCGCGCTGGTGTTGGCGCGCACCGGCGCCGCGGCCACGCTGTTCATTGTGGACGCCCGTACGCCGGGCTACCGCATGCTGCGCGATATCGGCATGGCCACCTGCTACCAGATCGGGGGACATGCCGAGATCGACCTGCAAGACTGCCACGTCGAAGACGATGCCGTGCTGGGCGAACCGGGCAGAGGTTACGAGTACGCGCAGCTGCGCCTCGAGCCCGCGCGCCTGTCGCACTGCATGCGCTATATAGGCCGCGCGGCGCGCGCGCTCGACATCGCACAGGCGTATGTGTCGCGGCGCGAGTCGTTCGGCGCCTGCCTGGCCGACCTGCAGCAGGTACAGGCCATGGTGGCCGATTCGCACATCGACCTGCACGCCAGCCGGCTGTTGACGGCCGACTGCGCGGCATCGCTGGATGCCGGCCGCTCGGTCAAGCACACGTCTTCCATGGCCAAGGTGTTCGTGTCCGAAGCGGTCAATCGCGTGGCCGACCGGGCCGTGCAGATGATGGGTGCGCTGGGTATTTCGGAAGAGACGCCGGTATCCATGATCTGGCGCGAATTGCGGGCGTTCCGCATTTACGACGGCGCCAACGAATTGCATCGCGCGACACTGGCCCGGCGCATTCTGCGCCAGGAGCCACGCCGCGCTGTCCAGGAGAATCCATGACTGTCGCCCCCTTTCTTGCGTACCGGCTGCATGCGCCAGCCACTGCAGGGCGGCCCGAGGGCCGATTTGAAACCCTGGCCCTCGACGACTTGTCGGCCGGCGATCTGGTGATCCGCGTGGCCTACGCGGGCCTGAACTACAAGGATGCGCTGGCGGCCGCCGGCAAAGGGCGCATCATTCGCGCCTATCCGCGCATTGGCGGCATCGATCTTACCGGCCGGGTTGTCGCGTCGGCCGACCCGGCGTTGCCAGTGGGGCAACTGGTCATTGTGCACGGTTTTGGCATCGGCGTGGACAGCGACGGCGGCTATGCCCAGTATGCGCGGGTGCCGGCAGAGTGGGCGATGCCGCTGCCCGCCGGGCTGGACCTGCGCGATGCGTGCGTGCTGGGCGCCGCGGGCTATACAGCCGGCCTGGCGCTGCACTGGATGGAGCACAACGGGCTTACCCCCGCGCATGGGCCGGTGCTGGTCACGGGGGCGACCGGTGGCGTGGGCAGTATCGCCACCGACATGTTCAGCCGCCGCGGCTATGAGGTGTGCGCCATGTCGGGCAAGCCGGATGCGCCGGAATACCTGCAGGCGCTGGGTGCGCGGCAGGTTATCGAGCCGCCCGCGGACGCGGCGGATGTACCGCCCCTGGCCAGCGCCCGCTGGGCCGGCATCGTGGACTCGGTGGGCGGCCAGGTATTGGCCTGGGCGCTGGCGGCATTGAAGCCGGATGGCGTAGCGGCTGCCTTTGGCAATGCCGGCGGGGCGCAGTTGCCGACGTCGGTGCTGCCGTTCATCCTGCGCGGCGTCAAGCTGCTGGGCATCAACGCCAACAGCCCCATGCCGCTGCGCTGCGAAGTCTGGAACAAGATCGCCACCTGCTACCGGCCGGCCCACCTGGACCGCATCGCCCGCGTCATCGCGCCGGAATCGCTGCCGCGCGCCCTGGATGCCATGCTCGAGCGCGCCAGCCATGGCCGCACTGTCGTCGATTTTTCCTGAACCTGTTGCTGTCCCGACTCATGACGCCGCACTCCGATCTTTCCCGTATTTTCCATCCCCGCAGCATCGCCGTGGTTGGCGCGTCGGCCACCGCCGGCAAGATCGGCGCGATGCCGATCACGCTGCTGCGCAAGCATGGCTACCCTGGCCGCCTGATTCCCGTCAACCCGCGCGGCGGACTCATCCAGGGGCTGGCCGCCAGCCCAGACCTGGCGGCCGTCGACGGTCCGCTCGACCTGGCCATTCTTGCCGTTCCCGCCGAACAGGCGGCGGCCGTGCTGGCCCAGGCGAGCCCCGGGCAGATCGGCGGGGCGGTGGTATTCACCTCGGGCTACGCCGAAACCGGCACCGCGGGCCGGGCTCGCCAGGCCGAGTTGGCCGAGGTGGCCCGCGCGCGCGGGATCCGGCTGCTGGGCCCCAATTGCCTGGGATTCATGAACGTGCGCGAGCAGGTCTACGCCACGTTCTCGCCGGCGCCGATGAACGGCGCGGTGCCGCCGGGCCACATCGGCATGGTGTCGCAAAGCGGCGCATTCGGCGCCTACGCATACAGCATGGCGCGCGAGCGGGGGCTGGGGCTTTCTTACTGGATCAGCACCGGCAACGAAACCGACCTGGACACGCCGGACTGTATTGCCTGGCTGGTCGACGACCCTCATACGCGGGTCATCATGGTGTATATGGAAGGCTGCCGCGACGGCGCCAAGCTGCGCCGGGCGCTGGCCGCGGCGCGCGCGGCGGGCAAGCCGGTCGTCGTCGCCAAAATCGGCCGCACGGCCGCGGGCGCGCAGGCGGCGGCCTCGCATACCGCGGCCCTGGCGGGCGACGATGCCGTCTACGATGCGCTGTTCCGCCAGTATGGCGTGGTCCGCGCCCAGACTGTCGACGAGTTCTTCAACCTGGGCTATGCACTGGGCACCTGGCCGGCGCGGCCGGCCGGCCGGCGCCTGGGCATCATCACGATTTCCGGCGGCGTGGGCGCGCTGATGGCCGACGAGGCGCACGATGCGGGACTGGAACTGCCCGAGCCCGACGGCGCCGTGGCCGAGCGGCTGATCGCGCGCGTGCCCTTTGCCAGCGCGCGCAATCCGGTGGACGTGACCGGCCAGGCCGTCGCCGAACCCGGCTTGCTGCTGCAGACTGCCGAAGACATGCTGGCGGCGGGCACCTACGACGCGCTGGCCGTGTTCCTGGCGGCAGCGGGGTCGCTGGACGCCTTGTGGCCGACCTTCGAGACATTTGTGCGCGAACTGCGCAGCCGCCATCCGCAGGTAATGCTGGCCCTGAGCGCGATCTTCCCGCCGCAGCGCCGCCAGGCGCTGGAAGCCCTGGGCTGTCCGGTATTCGCCGACCCGAGCGCCGTGGTACGGGCATTGGGCGCCGCGGCGCGGCTGCAGCAGGCAGCCGCGCCGGATGAGGAGCATGCGGTGGCGCCGCCGCCGCTGCCGCCGCTGCCGCCGCGCGGCAGCGGCACGCTCAACGAAGTCGAGGGCCTGGCCCTGCTGCGCCAGGCTGGCATTCCGGCTGCCGACGCGAGCCTGGCCGCCAGCGCCGATCAGGCGGCGGCGCTGGCGCAATCGATGGGCGGGCCGGTCGTGCTGAAGATTGTGTCGCGCGATATTCTGCACAAGTCGGATATGGGCGGCGTCAAGCTGGCCTTGCAGGGCTGCCAGGAAGTACGCCAGGCCCATGCCGGCATCCTGGCGTCGGTGGCGCGCCTGGCGCCGCAAGCGCGCATCGAGGGCGTGCTGGTGGCGCCGATGGCGCCGCCGGGCGTGGAATGCATACTCGGCATGCATCGCGACCCGGTGTTCGGGCCCGTCATCATGTTCGGGCTGGGCGGTGTGTATGTGGAGATTTTGCGCGACGTCAGCTTCCGGCTGGCGCCGCTGGGGCGCGCCCAGGCGCTCGAGATGATCGCGGGCCTGAAGGCCTATCCGCTGCTGCGCGGCGCACGCGGCGGCCCGGCATGCGACCTGGGCGCCCTGGCTGACGCCATCGTGGCGCTGGGCCGGCTGGCCCATGCCGGCGGCGAGCACATCGATTCCATCGACATTAATCCCCTGCTGGCATTGCCCCAGGGGCAGGGGGTCCTGGCATTGGACGCGGTCGTGGCGGCTCGCCCCGCGGAATAGGCGGCCCCGGATGGACGATGATCGCCGCTGTGGCACCGCGGCGGCGTAATTCGCTATATTGCTATCTTCCGTTCCGCACCGATACGCACCGCCATGTCATCGACCTTACGCCTGCCTTCTTTCACGCGCCGCCGCCTGCTGGCGGGCCTTGCGCTGGCGCCCGCCGCCGCATGGGCCGTGCCCTCGACCCCCGTGATCCAGGTCTGGAAATCCCCCACCTGCGGCTGCTGCACCGACTGGATCGCCCATTTGCGCGACTACGGCTTCCGGGTCGAGGTGCAGGAAGTGCAAAGCACTGCCGAAGTGCGCGGCCGGCTCGGTATCCCGGCCGAGTACGGTTCGTGCCACACCGGCCTGGTCGACGGCTATGCGCTGGAAGGCCATGTGCCCGCCGGCGACATCCAGCGCATGCTGCGCGAGCGGCCGGCGGCCATCGGCCTGGCCGTGCCCGGCATGCCACTGGGCGCGCCGGGTATGGACGGCCCCGAGTACGAAGGCCGCAAACATCCGTACCAGGTGCTGCTGGTCAGGCGCTGGGGCCTGACCCGCGTTTATCAGGCGTATTCGTAGCGGCGTGAGACGCCTGCCAGATCAGGCAGGTGTCTGACTCCGTGCTATTGAGACAGTCGCTGCCCACTTCGGTGTCTGGCACCTGCGTGAACTGACCCCCAAAAGTTGGATACGAACTTTTGGGGGTATTTTTCATGACGAAGTACAGTGAAGAGGTCAAGCTGGCAGCGGTCCAGGAGTATGACCTGGGC